>Ga0123354_10005182_pt1 | contig 18846 bp, 18 predicted proteins | sample TergutLab28metaG_2_FD_97872 | JGI IMG/M metagenome (GOLD analysis project Ga0123354, IMG submission 97872) | Labiotermes labralis P4 segment gut microbial communities from Petit-Saut dam, French Guiana - Lab288 P4 | ecosystem: Host-associated > Arthropoda: Insects > Digestive system > Gut ...
AATGATGAATTGAGGCATCCAATAAAGCTGCTCACAAATGGTTGCTTTGCCATCAGGCAATATAAACAAATGATTATTCAACGCGGAACATTTTACCCCTTTAAAATCAGCGCTTCCGGTACTGCAATATTGAAATTCCCTGTTGATTGCAGAACGATTGATGAAAATCGGAATTTTTGAATTGGATATAATTTTACTTTCAATAAACTCATACAGAGATTCTATTTCTTTTTTGTCAGGTTTTATTTTTCTAAATTGTTCATATTCGATCCAATTGGAATTAATTGCAGGCGTAATTCGCCAATCGGCAATGTTATTCAAAGTTGAAATAAACTCAAAAAGATTTTTTATAACGTCTTTTTTTGTATTGTAGTTTGTAAGCACCGAATTGATACGATATTTCAATCCGCTTTCATCCAGCAGTTTTATTCCGTTCAAAACTTTAGATAAATAATTGCTTTGCACCGATATTGTTTTCATTAGTATTTCGGATGAAACAGCGTCTAACGAAAATTGGATGGGATTAACATAACCGGTCATTTGAATGTTACAAATGGTTTTGTCGGTTAAGGGATATTTGGTTGAAATATATTCGGGAGATAAATTGGAGTCCGCTAATTTTTTCAATATGATAGACCAGTCGCGATGAAGCAGTATTTCGCCGCCCATTAAATTGATTACACGCACCGGTAGCGAACGCGCTTCCTCAATCAATTCCAGAATACGGTTAGTGGATATACTCGTTTTTACTTTCGTTTTGGTATCGGCATAACAGTAGAGGCAATTGGAAATGCAGGAATTGTTTAGCATAAAAGTAAGCATTTGTGGAGCCGTAAAGTTACGTTGTGTCGTTATATCAATGTTCCGGCATCTGAAAACATCGGGATTTAAATTCAAAAAATCAACTTTTTCGGCAATTTGATTCCGGTTAATAATTATGTTTTTTGGAATCCGTACTTTGTCGTCTTTGTAATTAGTGTAAACCGACCGGGGATTTTCAATAAAGGGATAAACAATTTTTCTTATTGTTTGCTTATCCCTTTTAAAATACCGGCTCAACATCGAAATTGTTGTGTTCAGAGGTCTGTTGAAAGTAAAAAAACTGAATATCCGGGCATGTAAGGGATGCAGAAAACTTTCCCAATGCGGCACACTCAACTTGGAAGTTTTGTCATTTGAAAACAGTACAACCCGATGTGAATCGTTCCGCATCACATAATCCGGATTGAAAATATAAACATTGTTCTCGTTGTATGACATAATATTCAATGATTTTACAAATAATCTGTTTTAATTCTCAACTTTCAACTTTTTCAGTTGTTTGGGTTGGTTCATCTGCGCCTGCTCCCAAATAGCAACCCAAGCCGCATGATTCTGACGGCACTTTATCTGTAGTTTCAATTCCGCCTTGCACTTCTGTCAATTCTTCGATATTCAACTCCATAGAATCATTGTCTATTTCATTGATTACTTCCTGCAATTTTTTCTTCTTTTTCATAACTTTCATTTTTTAATTTGTTATTAAATATTATTTAACTTTTTCTCATTTTCCCTGTTCTTTGAATAGACTAAAAATCGGACTAAATATTCGTGAAAGAACGCTTCGATTGGAAGTGATAATTTCCGCCGCCCCTTTCAATCCCAATTCATATTTTAATTTTTTTCCGGCTGTTGTAACCAATGAATCAGGGAAATTAATATCAACGGCATACATTTTGTTGTTTGGTACAAAAGAAATTGAACTGACTTTGCCGGTCAACATCCCGTAGGAATATTCGGGATATTTTGCCAATCGAATATTTACCGGATCATCAATGGTTACTCCGGCTACTTGCTCCTGATTCAATTGCATACGGGCAACAAATTCTTCCTTATTACTTGAAATAATCGTCCCAATGGTATCTCCTCTGTTCACAAAAGGTGTCATTGTTCTAACATCGCCAAGAACAATTCGTCCGGAGGCGTGACTTCGGATCAGATATTTAGAATCCCATGTTCGCAGGCTGTTTACCATGATTTCATAAGCCAATCCCAACTGTTCTCTGTTTTTTTCTTTTTCCGTTTTGTTTGAGATTGTTAATTCAAAAATATCACGTTCAAGCTGTAATATTGCCAACTCGTTTTTTTGAGAGTCTTTTTTTAGCGCTGTTAATTCTTTTTGAAGAAAGCCCTTTCTTTGAGAAAAATAATTGTGTTCATCATAAGTCATACAATTTTTGACGGCTTTTGTGAAATTTTCGTAGGCATCCGACATTTCTCCCATCACCAAATCATAGCGCATTGTCCTTAACAAGTCGGTATTGTTTGTGTCGTAATACTTTTCCACATTGGACAGTATCAGTAAAAATTTGTTTACATCATTCAATCGGGCAGGATTCTGCAGGATAGCAATAGTATCACCTTGTTCAACTAAAGAATCATTTTCTACGAAAAACTGAGCGATTTGCCCGCTCGTATTTGCCGTTATCCATTCCACATTTGCTAAATCGTCGATTATTACTGTTCCTCTCACAGCATCGGGATAGCTGATTAAAGCCGTGCCTGTGAGAAAAAAAATTAATACGCCATATAGGATATAACTGCCGGAATGTATCAGCCAATTGGGAGCATCCCCGAACATATCCGTCACTTCCCTGTTATGCAATTCGATGGAATGTGAATCTTTTTCCGATAATTGTTTTTCATTTACCATTTACAATTTACCATTTACCTCTAACCATTAATTAATCACTAACCACTAATCACTAACCACTAATCACTAATTACTGAGCTCCAATTGATTTCTGACTAAATTGTAATAATCGCCCTGCAAAGCGACAAGTTCTGAGTGCGTTCCTTTTTCGACAATTTGCCCCTGTTTCAAAACCACAATCCGGTCGGCATCTCTAACAGTACTTAAACGGTGAGCTACGATGACTACCGTTTTACCGGTAAAGAATTGCTTCATGTTTTCCTGAATAACTCGCTCGTTGTTAGTATCCAAAGCATTGGTTGCCTCATCAAAGAAAATATATTCCGGATTACGGTAAATTGCCCTCGCAATCAGGATACGCTGCTTTTGCCCCTGACTGAGTCCCTGTCCGGCATTACCTATTTTCGTATTGTAACGTAAAGGCAGCCCTTCAATGTAATCCTGAATATTTGCCATCTTAACTGAATAAAGCAAGCGTTCCTTATCCACTTCATCATGACCTTCAGCGATATTATTGGCTATGGTATCATTGAAAATATACCCTTCCTGCATCACTACTCCGCAATGCTTTCTCCATTCCCTAAAACTGATGTGTTTTAGAGAATGATTACCCAGCATGACATCGCCGTCAGTGGGCGGATAAAATCCCAGCATGAGTTTGATCATTGTCGTTTTTCCGCTACCACTCAAGCCAACGATGGCTGTCGTTTTTCCAAAAGGGATATCTAATGACATATCTTGAATCACTAATTTTGATTTTTTTGAACCGTAAGTAAAGGAAACATTCTTAAAAGCAAGAGGCAGTTCCTGATCCACTTCAATAATGTCATTTTGGTCACTTTGTTCTTCGTCCGCCTGTCCGTGTATTTCTCCCAAACGTTCCAGACTCATTTGAGCATCCTGTTCCTGCTGCATGAAATAGACAAACTGTTCAATCGGTCCCTGCATCTGACCGATAATGTATTGAATGGAAAGCATAACCCCAAGCGTGATATGACCGTTAATTACTGCAACTGCCGAAAGTACGGTTATTAGTATATTTTTTACTTCATTAATCAGGACAGCTCCGACTTGCTGCCACTGCCCCAAATTCAAAGATTTAATACTAATTCGGAACAAAGCAGCTTGTATGTTTTCCCATTCCCAGCGTTTCTGCTTTTCACAGCCCAATAGTTTAATGTCCTGCATACCGTAAATCAATTGCATGAGGTTTGTTTGATACAGCGACATTTGTTGAAAATTCTTCCTGTTTAAGTCGGCTCTTTTTTTCATGAACATTTTAACCCAGCCGATATACAGAATGCTGCAAATAAGGAAAACAAGAAAGATTTTGATATTGTAAACAGACAGTACAATACCGAAAATAATAATGGTAACAGTCGCAAAAAGAATATTTAATACGGATTGAGTCAAAAAGGATTCAATATATTTATGATCTTCGATTCTCCGTATTAAGTCACCGGACAGTTTGCTGTCAAAGAACCGCATAGGCAGTTTCATCAATTTAGTCAGAAAATCGGAAATCAAGGACACATTAACGCGGGTGCTGATATGCAAAAGAATCGTGCGCCGGATTACATCAATCAATGTTCGGCTGATTACTAATACAAGTTGGGCAATTAAAACCAATTGAATAAAACTCAGTTTCCGATGTCCTATTCCCTGATCTACGATGGACTGCGTGAGGAAAGGTAACACCAATTGCAGCAAACTACCAAGTAATAAACCAATAAAAAGCGGCTTAATCATTGACTGGTATGGTTTTATGTATTTCAACAAGAACCAAATAGATAATCCTTCATATTTGATTGCTTCCGCTTCGTAGAATTGGGGCGTCGTTTCTAAAAACATCACTACTCCCCTTTCCGTCCCTTCATGAACGGTAGATATCCAGCAATTTTTAAATTCCTGCTCTTCATATTTCAGCAAGCCATGAGCGGGGTCGGCTACATGGAAAAACCATTTATCTTTTTTCTTTGTTATTTTATATAGTACTACAAAATGTTCCTGATTCCAATGGATGATGCAGGGAAACCGGGCTTGGTCTTTCAGCTTTTGAATTGTTGTACGAACGCATAATGATCGCATGCCGATACTTTCGGCCGCTTCACTCAATCCCAACAAGTTAACGCCATTTCTTAATATATAAGATTTTTCACGCAATTGCTGAACGGAAAAACTTCTTCCGTAATGTTTTGCAATCATACGTAAACAGGAAGGACCGCAGTCCATTCCATCTAATTGCATGTAAAAAGGGAATTTCATTTTCGTTTCCTCCTATTTAAAGTGAGTCTAATAACATTCGATACCCCTCTTTCATATTGTTAATATGATATTGGGATTCATATATTCTCCTGCCGTTTTCACCTAATTTTTTGCATAAGTCAGGAGATTGCAGCAATTCCAAAAAAGCTTCGGAGAGATTGTTTTCAAACTCTTCAAGATGATTTCGGTCGCCGATTCGAGCAATTTTTGCATTAACCCCATCTTTAAACATTTCGCCCACACCAAAGCCATCGGATGCCACGACCGGTAATCCATGCATCATCATTTCAATACCTGTAAAGTTGCATTGTTCTGAATAAGAAGCCAAAACGCCTATATCTGCAATTTGGTACCATTCATATAATCTCTCTTTTGGGATCTGACCGGTGAATGTTATTTTGGAAGCAATTTCGCCGGCATGTTCCATTATTTTTTTTACTTCTAAAATAGTTCCTAATATGACCAATCGAAAATTAGGATAAGTCTTTATCGTTTTTTTCAAACTATTAATGACTTGATAGATTCCTTTTGCATTACTTACACGTCCTACAAATACAATAATTTTTTCATTTAGAGGAATGAAATAATTTTTTTTCAAATGAACTTTCTCTTTTCCAGATATACTACTATATGTATCTCGAAGACTATTTGGTATTAATGAAATTTTCTGGCTATTACTATTATATGCGCTTTGTAACAATTCGACTGTTTCCGGAGTCAATGCTACAATTCGATTTACAGTTTCATACATACGTTTTTCTTCTTTAAATCTTAGAAACATTTTAGGATATTCTTTTTCAAATAGCGCATTGTTCTCTGATGCTGAATACTTTTTTATTTTTAATTTATCTCCAAACATGGATTCTGTCCAAACCATATCGTGAATCACAAATATCAGCTTAGACAAAGGAAAAGACGATTTCACCTTTTTTACAAGAAAATCACACGGAGTATGACTAAAAAGAAAAACATTTTCTACAGTATCTTTAATATATAAACGTAAAAATTTATCTATAATAGTATAGTGGGTGACAAAAAAATATGGGATAGCAGGAAATTGCATTTGTTTAATTTCATCATTCATTTTAATCATAAAAACTTCTGAATCATAACAACATGCTATATGGCATATATTCATTTTCATTACTTTCAAACAAAACATCAATTCTTTTATGTATGTACCAATTCCATTGGTCTGTGAACTGGCATAATCATCGATAATGAATACATTTTTCATGATTTGAATGATTTCTGTTCGTTAATTATTCTTAATAAATTTCCGGCTAATCCATCAGCTAATCCCAATTTGGCAGATTGTATATCTTCAATACTCTTTATTTCTATGTTATTTGTAAACAAAGATATATCTGGATTATAATTCAATAATCCGGTTTCCATGTATAAGATAAATGCTTGTTCTAAACTGCTTGGCATGATATTTTCTGCTAATGATTGCAATTTACAGTAAATATCAGTTAGAAAGTCCTCATCAAATGGATTGGGCGTTTTCCTCATTTCTGAAACTTTTATACGGATCAGAATATAATGAAGAAACCCTTCCAATCCAGTTTCGAATGAAAAGTTGGTTATTCTTTGCATATTCAACAGCATAATTTTTTGATCAATAGTACAACATATTTCATTGCTTATATTATCTGTTAATTGCTTTAGAGCCATATATTCAAGTCCCCATCCGACTCCACTTAAACCAGTAGCAAAATCGAGTGGGGTTTGATCTTCAATTTTTTTACAGACACTATTTTTCAATTCTTTAGCAAAATCAGTATATATGGGATTATCCCAATTACAACCCCATTCAAAAAACGCAAGCGATATTCCTAATTTACCGTATAGTAAGCCATTCCTTTTTATTAAAGCAGTTTGTAACATCAAATGATGTATGATTTCCTCTTCGATGGTAAATGTTTGATATGTTAACATATTCGACATTATTATATCACATGATAATTATTAAAAGCATTTAACTTCTCATTGAGAGTCGTATTTTTTCTCTCCCATTCTTTCCACAGGCAACTATTTAAAATCTTGCAATGGTTGCAATCCGGACAAGACGGTAGTGGCATATCTGAAAATAACTTGCTTGAACGCTCCTTAAAATCTTCTAAGACTTCTGATACTGTACTTTCAGGGAAAAATTGTATTAGTTTTAATGGAATATTTTCATCATCTATGCTATCCGCTTTTAATTGAAAAAAAGCCATAATACAGCGATAGTAATTCAAATTTGCATAACTTCTATCAGATAAAGTTTTTATATACAAAGTAAAATAATTTGCAGCTTTTTTATCCTTACCAAGTATATAAGCTAATAAAGCAGTAATTAGCCTTAAATCAAGTTTTCCAAAATCATTTGTTTCTGTAAGATGCAAATTGGTTGATTTAAAGAATGGAGACCTTTCAAGATAGTAAATTTCAGGATTTTGGATGCTATATATTTCTATTTCCTCCAAAAGAAATTCCAATTCTTCCCTATTACAAGATTTGATATTTAACAGATAATTAGCTACACAATTAATTTTAATTCTCCTTTCAATTTTATCGGTATCATTGATAAAAACTTCTGACATTCCGGGAATATATATTTTATAAGTAGGAAAATTTAAAAATGACAAATTCCGTATGAATAATTTAAAATCATTTTTCTTTAATTGTCTGAGTAAATGCTCATAACTTTGTTTATTATTTTCCAATTCAGATAGAAAGGCGTTTTTATAATTATTATCTGGTTTATCATGGAAAAAAATAGAAATTGGAAACTGTCCTGTACTATTTATTGATATTTTTGTAAGATTTTCTCTTATTTTTTTATCATCATTGGTGAAATTGTATTGAATAGGAAGCATTGAATCATGTACAAATGATTGTATATCTCGCCCTTGAAACATTTCAGAAAGACAGCGCTCTAAAGCAATTGAAAAAATGGATTCACTTCCGAGTTTGAATTGATATTTTGTTTTGGATTTATTTATTACTAAAACTCCCACAACAGGATAAACACCTCTCAACGTACAATCTTTTATGATTACATCCAATCCTGCATTTTTCAACAAATTAATAATTTCTATTATTTTTTGATCGTCAATTTCCTCAATAGGTATCTCAGGCAAAGTTAATTGATGAAACAGAATTTGTTTTGAAACATATCGTTCCATAATTTCGCATATACCATGGCTCAATGCTTCGTATGGAGAGTTTCCCGCACACATACCATTTGTTCCACATGCCATATTGATTAAAACAGAAGGAAGCAATTGTTCCTTATCTTCGAATACATCGTAAAACATTGAAAAATAAGATAATTTAGGATATTTATTTAATAGTTTAAAAAATATCTCATTTTTATAATCACCAACTAGATGTTTCATTATTTTTGGATACTCCGTAGAGAATTTCACCATATCCATGGGTTTTTCATCCGAAAACGATTGGAAACTATACTTTAATCCGTAAGTTTTATTCAGTAATTTTTTATTTTGGAGTCGCTCCATGAGTTCTCCGTAAGCGCTTGCCAATGCAAAGAAGCGGGTAGTTCCTTTGCCATTCGTTCCAACACCTGGAAATCCATCAATTTCCACCCTAACCGAAAAACATTTTGATGATACATCTTCCCAGTGTTGTTCAAAAGTTTCGATACCTACATTATGTAAGATATCACTAATCCCTTTGATCGTATAATAAGGGATAGAATCTTTATTTTTATTTCTTAAATTGACCATTTTTTGAAAGATTTATGTATTTACTAAATTCATTTTTTATTTACTTGTAAACTATACAGCAGGATATAAGCTAAAAAGCTAATTTTTTCCCAAAAAAACTGATAAGGTGTTCGAGGCTTTCTAAGTAATATATATTGCCTATAAGACAAGTATTCCTTATATTTTGTTGCTTCTTTTCTAAAATAAGTAATGATTTTTTCCGGTGCTTGACTTTTTAAGGCATAAATATAATTTTTTTTATTGTATTCTGTATAAATAAGCGGATTAATGTCTTGCCTGTTTTGTTCTACATATTTAATGCTTGTTTCGTAGTGAGGTATTCGTCCTGAAGCAAGAGAATAGACAACAGTTGGGTCTTTCTTAGCCACCATTTTATATTTTTTATAAAATCGTGTGACAAAATCATAATCTTGATGATCAATCAAAGTAGGATCCCAACGAATATCTTTCATTGATTGAGCTGTGGTAAAAAGCGTAGAAGTTTGTGCTCCACAACCAGTAGCCAATAAATAATCTACAATGGATTCACTCTCTTTAAGTTCTCGAACATATTGAATTTGAGCATTATTCATATCATTGAAGTGTCCTTTACATTTGAAAATACTTCCATACAAGCCTTCAGCTTTAGATTCCTTTAATAATTTAAGACAATCCGATAAATGATTTTCGAGCCAATAATCATCTGCATCGAGCATAGCAATATATTCTCCTTCACTCTTTTCAATTCCATAATTTCGGGCCACATTTGCATTGGAACGTTTAGTTCGATATACTTTGATTCGGTCATCATTAATGTGCTGTTGAAGAAAAGCTCCAACTGTTTTATTGGAGCCATCATCAACCACAATAATTTCAAAACGGGTATAAGTTTGTTTTAATACTCCTGATAATGTATTGAGAAGCGTTTTTTCTCCATTATAAACAGGAATCACAACAGATATTAGTGAATATGAATTAATAGTAGTTTCCATTTATTATTGATTAGTATATTTATAACAGTCCAGCACTTTTCGTTTTCGGAGCAGTCGTTTCATTGTCAAGCGACGACTTTTTGATATTGATTTGTTTACCTGTATTAAAGTGATAGTTTAGCTGCAATATTATATAGTTTTTTATTAAATCTCTTCTGAAACAGGTAGTGGATTCATAACTTTGAGCTTTTGTGTAAGTATTTGCAGTATATTGAACAAAGTTTACAGGTGGCATATACATTAGAGAGCAACTTAGCCGATTCTTGAAAAAATTCTTCTGAAACATAAGGAAAAAAGCATCCATTCCCCAAGTGTTGTAACCTTGCAGTAATGGATTCTTTGTTGACATTCTCGAATATATGATGCCTCCGGTTGCGTTCCACTTCGGCAAACTGTAAAAAAGTTGAGTGTTAAATTGAAATCTTGTAAGATGGTTGCTTGTCTCATTGTAAGAAAGATGTACGTCTGCTAACTGCATCCATGTTTGCCAAAAGAGCGTTTTGGCAAACGGATAGTTGAAATAAAAGTTAAAGCCATAGATTTTATATTTATCCGCATTGACATTTTCTTGAAAATATTGTCCGTTATCTTCATAAAGATATTGCTGAATATTGCTGTTGTCGAAGTCGTAAAAAGGCTCAATCGTAAAGCGTTGAAGAAAATTAAATTCCAAAGCAAGATGCTGATAGTTCGACATTCTCAAATTGGGATTTCCTACCGACCACGTTAAAGTATCCATTTGAGCCGTGAAAGGGGACAATGAACTTATATCGGGATACGAAGCCCAAGAATGGTATTTGGCTGTCATACTTAATTTATTGAGCGGACGGTATTGAATATTGATATAGGGAAGGAATGCCGTTTGTGTTTGGCTTAAATCCAGATAGGATTGATGAAAAAACTCAACCATTGCACCGGCTTTCATACTTAATTTTTGGAAAGGCGTATAACTCAGGTAAAGTCCCGGACGATTGCGCGTCTGATTCTGCTTCAACGTTTGATTGTTTTGATACAGACGGAAATTGTCTAAAATCATTCCGAATGAAACATCCATCGAAAACTTTTCTGTGAATTGATAGTTATAATCAAGATTCAAACGATAATAATTTTCTCTCTGCGTATTGTATGAATCACTTTGCATTGCATCTTGAACAAAAGAAGTCTGGTTGGTCGGTGTTGAATGTTGATAGCGAAGATTCGCTTCAAAATTGCTCTTTTTATCCCATTTTCCTTTGTATGTTAAAGTCGTTCTCAGTGCATCATTTGTGCTACGATTGATGGATAATGAATGACTTTCGCCTATCGACGTATTGTTGAGGTAGCTTGTCAGATCATATTTTTGAGTCATTTTATTCTTGTTGCTTGTATAGTTCAATTCAAGTGAAAACGAATTTTCAGGCTTGAGAATATAGTCGCCTCCAACGCTGAAACTGTTGTCGTTAATAAACTGAGAAAGATTAGAATTTTTATTACTTAGAGCGGGACTTCTAACTATTAAATCGCCATATTGTTTGGTCTGTTCCCCCGGAACACTAATATCACCATAATTTCCTGAATAACTGCCATAAAGATTTATTTTATTATAAGTATAAAGAATATTTATGCCTGAATTTTCTTGTGGCATAACTGTAGGGGCTGTATTACTATTTGTAAAATTAAGCATTGGATCCGTATTGATATTAACATCAAGACCGGCATAATCTTTTTTCGTAATAATATTGATAACAGCCCGATAGCCATCGGCGGAATATTTTCCAACAGGATCTTTAATAACTTCAACACGAGCGATACGGTCGGGCGAAAGCGTTTTTGCCATATTCTGGTCTTTTTCAATGCCGTCAATCAATATCAATATATTCGTACTTCCATTTACCATAATTGACTGGTCGTAGGGATTATAAATCACGCCGTTGAGCTTGCCAAGCAATTCGCGTGAAAGCGATGTACCGGCGCGCATTTCTTTGGAAATAACAAACACATCGCGGTCAACTTTAGTGGTTCGCGCGCTGCCTGTAACGATTACTTCATTCAACACTTGGGCGTCTTCTTCCATTAAAACAGTACCGATATTTTTGTTTGCAACCGTTGCTTCGTAGGTTTTATATCCAAGATATTGAATCCGGATTTTGGCGCTGTCGATAGTACAGGGCAAAGTGAGGAACCCCTTGTCATTGGTCATTCCTCCGGTTATCACGCTATCTTTTGCGTTCAACAATTCAACGGTGGCATAGCCGATCGCTTCTTTTGTTTTGCTGTCTTTCACCGTAACGGAGAGATCAGGAGCTGTTTCTGCAAAAAGACTGGTTGCCAATGAGGCAACAAATAATAAAATAATTAAAATTATTGTTTTCATCTGTTTATAATTTTATAAGTTATTGAATTATAATCATTTTACTTGATGAGTTTTTTGTTAAAAACTCATGGATATTTCATACGAATTATTTTTTCTCAACAATGAATGGTGTTTTCTCAAAGACTTCCGGTTCTTTGAGAAATAATTTATATTGGCTTAACAATCGATATTCAAGCGACTCTTTCCATTCAGAACATCGCTTATGTTTTACAAAATCCCAGGCGCATTTACTTCCACAAATTGGAAAAAATTTACAATCAAAACATCCCCATTGATCGAAAGTTTGATTATCTAATTTGATTTTTTTAAAAATAAATTGTCCAAAATCATTTAACAAATCTTTTATTGTACCTACGCTGTGTTCTGTTTGTCCTACAGATTCCCAACATCTGAATACATCACCTCTAAAATTGATAACCCAAGAATTTGGATATATACTATATCCACATTCCACTTTACCTCCGATTTGTGGATATAAAAAACTTAGTTTAGCCTTATCACTCTGCATTATTTCATTATATTTGTCTATCAAATAACGTCTTACTCGGTCTTCTATAATTGTATATTCTTTTGTTGATAAAACAAAACTTGCATTATTTTTGGTTTGAACTTGCGCCATATATATATATTTACATTCTTTTTATATGGCCAAATTTTTCGCTTAATTAAATCATCAATCAACTCAAAAACGAAATCTTTATTTGTCTTATCAATATTAACTCTAATGTTAAACTTTATGTTATCATTTGCCTGTAATATGTTTTCAAGAATTTGATTGTAGTTATTTGTTGGATTTTCAGGATAATATCTTCGTTTATTGTGAATCTGTTCCGGACCATCAATGGTAATCTGAACTTCCTTTATCCCCAATTCATATAACAAATTACAAATTTCAAGAGATAATAAAAATCCATTTGATACCATATTGGATATTAAATCCACGTCATGAGATATGCATATTTCATTGATTCTTTTTTGCATAAAAAAAATGATATCCGATTGAATTAACGGTTCTCCGCCATACCATGTAATAATTATTTTTTTTATTTGATTTTCGACAATTGATTTTTCGACAAAGTGAATAATATCATTTTGAACATCCACACTGATATACTCTTCGCTTTTTCTTGTATTTAAACTTTCAAAACAATAATAACACTTGAAATTACATCTTAACGTAGGTGTGATAACTAAAGATAGTACATCTTTTTTCTGATGTAGTATTTCTAAACGTTTTTTATTCCTTTTAATAACCACTTGTTTTTCATTTGTATCATTAGAAACGATAATACCAGACGAAATCAAATCGTTATATTCTTCTTTCGCTAAATATTCGGGACTATAGTGTATATCATCCTTGAATTGTTTTACAAATAGTTGAATTTTACCTTCATTGTCCTTTATTAACGTATTTTTTAATGCATTATATATGAGGTATATCTTATTCTCATTGTCATTAATATAAAAATTATACTTACTTTCTTTCATGACTATTATTAATATTTTTTAGTTTGTTTGAAAATCGTATGTGGCGTTAGATTCTCTTTATTAAGAATCTAACACCCCATACTTTAGTTTAATGATCAGAAGACAATATTTTCATTGTCATCTTCATCAGCACCATTGACGTTACCACTACCAAGGATACAAAAGCATCCACCGCCGTTGAGTTCTTCCAACTCTTTTTCCATCATTTGATTTTCATCAATTTGATTTTCAATAAGCTTTGTCATGTTTAATGAATTTTTTAAATTAATACGCTTGTTAATACATTCTAAAAAAACAGTACTGTATATCTTTTTTATTCTACATTTTCATCTGAAACACCTAAATATTTTAATCCCATTCTTTTTATTTTATCATCATAAGGAAATAATTCTTTATAAGAATCAAAATGTACAATTGTATCTGGAACAACACCTATATTATTATCAATTGCTTTTCCTAAGGCATCTTTTGTAACGCCTTCAAAATAAACTAAGGTTGCTTTATTAGGTAAAAAAATTTGCATTGTACCCTGAGCACTGCCCGCAGTATTTGTTGCACCAATTACATATATATTTGAACGTATCTTCCGAAGAGCGCTAATCAACAGTTCTGGTAAACAGGCGGTTCTGGCATCAACAAATATTACAATAGGGGATTGTACATTAATTTGCTTAGATGGTTTTACTATATAATCATAACAAGAATGATTATTAAAAAAACTTGAACCACTAGTATACATAAGACTTATTTTAGGAATAAGAAAGGAGAATACTGCACAAAATGAATAGTCTCCACCGGTACATCCTCGTAAATCAATAATCAGACCATCACAATGATTAAGTTCCGCTTTGTGTGAATATAAAAAAGGAATAAGAGATGATTCTTGAAAAAAGGCTTCAAATAAATAATATTATTAAACTTTTCTATTGTATTTTCCGAAATTATCTTGAAATTTGAGGGAATAATCTTTTTGCAGGTAAAATTAACTTTGTTTAATCCAATATAATAATTATTTTTACTATTTTGAAATTCAAGTAACAAACTGTCTCCAAATAACTCTCTCGCCAAATACAATATTTTTTGCGTAATCTTAATTTCACGTTGTTGAGGAGATGAAGCGAAAACTCTCATAGACAAATCATGATACAACTGTTCTAATGGGACATGATTGATTGAAAGCAATTTATCATCAAGCTGAATCTTATTTACAAGCGTTGTGTCAAAAATAGCTGAAATTGTAATTTTATTATTGATATTATAAAAATAAATAGGCTGTACAGGAGATTCAATATCATCAATACCACCTGTTGATAATCTATAATGGCAACTATTTAAAGATACAATAATTTTTTTCATGCCTATATAATAGTTGTCAATATTATAAGAGGTTTTAGCTAATATAACATTTTGATCAATTAGTTCTTGCTTGTTAATCCCATAAACATCATATAATCCGTATTCATTCAATAACATATTTGTGAATTGACTGATACATTGTATTGAGTCGTATGTTGATTGACAATTCTTTAAGACTAAGTGCTGAATAAATCCTAATCCATGAAATTTAAGATAAAAATCAGGAAGATAAACATATGAATCACTTTGCTTCTCAAATGGATATTTTGACAATAAAGAATCCACTACAGTCATATTATTTGCTATGTAACCTATTTGTTTCGATCCGGTTAACCTACCGAGTATGAATTTACATTTATCAGTATTGGTTGTTCCTACAATTTGAATGCTTTTAATGCTGTCGTTTATGTTATTTGCTGAAAAATAAATGGTTGGTAAATAGGTATATCCTTTATATTCACGAAGAACATCTTTTTGAATTACCGGGATCATATGATTATCCAATGTTTTTAGAAAAAACCAAATCGAATCAATCCCTTCCGCATACAAATTACTCTCAAAATTCAATTTATTGCAACTTCTATTTTTAGAATCAAACTTCAATTCAATAATTTCAGTATGCCCGACCCTTTCGGATTGAATTCCCGTTTTCGATGCAGTTTGATAGAATTTATATGCAGGGAAAAAGAAGTCAACGGATTTTCCATGTAAAATTTTGTCTTTTGAAAGAGTATAAATAGTCGAATCGCCTTGCAAACTATATTCCAACGACCAACTCTGTCCTTTGATATTATTATTTGTAAATTGTATGAGTGCAATTACAATTAATATAATTATTCTTTTTGTTATACTTTTCAGTTTCATTTTAATTTCTTTTTATTTCTTTTATACTGCAAACATACAATAGCCGACTTTAATGTCACTGTAGTGATAATTATTTATGTAATTTTAACATTTAAATATAGAACAATTTATTTAAAAGACACAATATAACAAGTTGATTCAATGTTGTTAAGCCTGTTATTCTGCAAATAATGAAGTATAGATGTTTGTATTCTTTGTTTTCCAAAAAAATTTTTATTTCATATATCCAGTTCATTAGCTCTTCGGAATATTCGCTTTCAATTTCATTTTTATATGATGCAAGGGTTTCAGAAACTTTATCTAAATAGTATTTATTTACTCGTTCATTTACCCAATTCTCTACTTTGTGTTTATCTTTTGTATTTTTTAGAATCATGTGAATTAATTCTGATATAACATTTTTTTGCTCAATACTGTCTATACAAAACAAACTTTTTGAAATCAAATACATTCCAATTGAGAAAGAAGTATTTTCAGAAAAATCATTATTATTCAAACTCACAGCGGCAAATAGCGAACTTTGAAAAAGAAGAAAGTATTGCACCGAGTAATATGTAGCTCTAAAGTTATCCCATACCAATGAGTTATTTGGATAATCGCACCAAATAGCTTTTCCATAAGGAAATTGAATCATACAGATTGAAGTATTTTTATCTAAATAATTTTGAAAATAGTTTTGAATATCAGCGCTATAATTGTTATTGACATTCTTAGGTGATACGAAAGTTACCTCTAAATGTTCACCTTTTTGTTTAGAAAAAGAGATGAAATAAGCGCAAAACAAGTTTTTATGTTCTTGATAATATTTTATTATCTCAACGATAAGTTTGCCGCATTTCTCTCTTGCATAATATATTGAGAGAAAATACCATTTCTTCTCATTCCAAATGTATGGAGTATGTTCTAGTGTATTCATGAGAGTATAATTTTATTTGATGAGTCAAAATTTTTATAGACTATACCCTTCCCGAAATGATTGGGATTGTTAATTGATTGATTAACAAATTGCTTTTTCGCTTCATTATAATTCATTGCAGCAGTTAATAATAAAAATATATCAGTCTTAATCTTATTGTCTTCTACTTTATAAAAAGTTGCGCCTTCAAAAACAAAACTTGCTGCTTTTTTATGTGCAAAGAATGGAATGTTATTTTCTTGAATAAGCATCCTATCATTTCCATTACCATTGTTCCAAAATCCTTTTATGATTTCATTTTTAACGATGATTCTAATTCTATCATCAAAAAGAGGCTTGTTTGTTTTTGAAAAATCGACTAAAGCATTTAACAGCGTATTGTTAACCAATGAATAATGTTCTGTTGTAAAATTCTTGTATAACAGAAGAATACCTGATGTATATGGATTAATGTAAGTAATATACATTTCCTCCAAATTTTTAAACATATATTCATCCGAAATGCGTTCGATATCAGAATGTTCAATATAATGATAAAATTCAGGATTTTTAAAACTTAAAGGATGCAATTCTTTTAATATTAATCTATTAATAAAATCGTTGTCTTCAAAACCCCATCCCTGTAATGCTTCGTTGTAACCTCTTATGGATATGAAATCGTCACGGCGAACGCATATCCTTCCATACGTGCCGTCATAAGATTGATTGGTCATGTAAAAAATGTTATCCTGTTTTGAGAACTCGTTTAACATAAGCTCAGCAAATCCTTTGCCCAAAAAGTTATCGGCGTCCAAATTACATAAAATCGTTACATTTGCTAATCGAAAAGCCATATTTCGGCTGTGACTTCGTAAATAATGAGTAGGCTCTGTTGTTTTATAATAGGCCAATATTCCTTCATCAATATATTTTCTCATATTGTTTGATACCCATTCTTCCAATCCGTCTTGGGAATTATAGTCCAATAAAACAAATTCTACTTGCCCTTTCAAGTAATTATCTTGAATGTTCTTTTCTAATGTCTGCTGTAAATGCTTCAAGCGATTCATACAAGTGATGCAAAAAGCAATTTTTTCGTTATTCATCATATCGTAATTATTGTTAAATTCATATTTGGTTTTACACAAAAGAAAACACATTGACATTTAGCTTCGCGCCTATTGCCTTTAATAAGATATTACCTGCGAAGCTATGAAATTATCTAAACAAATGTAATCATCATTTAATCCGCCGTCAATGTCCAACAATTCTCGCCCTGAAAGCAAATCTCTATCAAATGCTGATATATATTCATCTACAGAAAAAAGATTTGCTGACTGTATGAATAAATCTTCCGAATAGTCATCATCTACTGATTCTTTATCCAATGTCTTTCTGAATATCATAAGCTTTGTTTATGAATTGATTAACTTCTTGTAAATCATATTTATACAGGATGTTTTCCGTTTTATCACTGTTATTATTCCCTCCGGAAACCGTTTCTATTTCTGTTTGATACAAACGTTCGCGATTAAAATCCAAATTAAAATTGGTAGGAAATTCATATTCATACGAACAATTTATTCGACTGTAATTAATTGGAGCATGCATTTCATCACGTAAATATGAAAGTATTTGATATAAACGACTTACAGACATCCCAATCCTTCTTGCCAATTCATCCGGAGTACCTGTAGCTTTTCTACGAATCAGGTGATGAATCCGGTCTAATTTTTCTAAATCTACTACTAAACTCATGAATTATTTTTTTAAAAGTTATTTATTAATTTTATGCCGCTTTTATTTGAATTTGGTAAAGTCGGTCTATTATTAATTCAGCAATATACGATTGATAAAATTTGCTTAATCCTTCTTTATCTGCATAAACAGGAATAGTTTCCGATCCAAGATAATTGATGCCGGAACCTAAACGAACCGTATCCATTCCTAAAAGATTGATTATACGTAGCAATTTACTGTCAACCTCTGCAATCATGTATCCTTCTCGTTCCTGATAAATCGGATATATTGCATACATCATCAATTTTTTAAATAAACTAATACTTGAAATTTCAGCACAGGAATCAACTGCAAAACGACCTATATGCAAATTCCGCTGCATCCTGACCCCCTATTCCGGACGAAGCTGACCCCCTATTCCGGCGATACTGACCCCCTACATGGTTAATTTTTGATAAATATCGGATTAGCAAATAGATTGCGGG
>Ga0123354_10005183_pt1 | contig 18843 bp, 15 predicted proteins | sample TergutLab28metaG_2_FD_97872 | JGI IMG/M metagenome (GOLD analysis project Ga0123354, IMG submission 97872) | Labiotermes labralis P4 segment gut microbial communities from Petit-Saut dam, French Guiana - Lab288 P4 | ecosystem: Host-associated > Arthropoda: Insects > Digestive system > Gut ...
ATCTGGTAGCGCCGGGGATCGAACCCGGGACCTCTGTATCTGTAGCCAGAAACTCTGACCGCTAGACCACAGAGGCGGTCGCAATAGTAATATAGTAATATTTATATATTATGCCTCAGATTGTAAAAAATTGGTGTGCAGATAATGAACATACGGACAAGTTTGGTTAGGACTGCATAGTATGTATAAGGATTTGCTTCAGGCTATACGGTCCGGAGTTCGAATCCCGGTAGGGGCGAATTTTCCACACTTACTCAGATTGGCTCTGGGATCTACACAGCCTCCCATAGAATGGATACCGGGTCTTTTGAGGGGGGGGGGGGTAAGGCGGCCGGAGCGGGGGATTAATCATCCACCCAATCAAGTGCCGAGGTTAAAGAAAGAGTAAAGTTACACTTCTAGTTCCTCTCTGTGCCTTCATGACAAGTTACAGACTGAACATAGCCTTTTAATATGTTGTGTATGAAAATAAGCCGGCAATTACACATGTCAGTGGAGTGAAGATTTGAGATTATGTGTGCCTAATTTATCATCAAGCGCGCTTTTTCACATAAAAGAAATATATAATACGCGTAATTGTGAACCGCCATGAAAAAGTGACAAAGTGTATCATAGTAGGACCATTGCTAAAAGGTTTAGGCCGCTTGAACCAAACGTGCCTCAATTTTAGGTCAAATACACGATAGTCACCATGTTTTCCTTTCAGGTAGGAACTGGGCAACAGTGATATATGTTAAATCCCTTGGTACCATTCGCCATAACATTTTGCTATTGATGGCAGATGGCAGCATGGATTCGTTTTGTCTCATTACCATCGATCGCATACGTGTCCACTATCTAGAAGTGGATACAGGTCATTGGGCTATGCATCAGTACCTCATTTATAGAAAAAGTAATGCATAATACACCTAGATTTTCATCACCTGAGATGTGACACGTGTTGCCTAGCAGAAATTGCGTAGTTTAGGAAAGAAATCCTGCCACCTCCAAGGTCACAATGGTCGCAAGTTCGTGTGGCAGAAATATTCTTAATATGGAAGCGGTATCTTCGTCCCGCAACTTTCGTGAATTTGTTCAAGACTACACGGCGTCACATTACAGAACACGTAATTTTCACAAAAAATGTCGCGTGAATCTCACGTCACAACATTTCCCTTTAGGTGTGAATGCAGGGACATTTGTATCATGGGCAGTAATTTGCAGGCCTGTTTCCGCCTTGTAGATTGCAACGGGGTTAACTCACGAGGGTTGTGGAGAGTGTTGGAAGATAATTATTGTTTAATATGGTAAGAAATTACTATATAAGACTGAAATTCGATAATAGTGTGGGTATGTACTTAATAATTTCGCAGCACCTGTCAGTGTGAGGCTTATAGATTATGTTGGTTTGGGATTGGAACTGATATTCCAAAACACAGGAAAAAATAATTCTGATGCTGCCATCTGGATTGAGTATTATGCGTGAAGTTAAGACATGATTTATTTTTTGACGGGGATTTGAAAGCAGTGTTATGTTATGGGTTCGTACATTACTAGGAACAAGCCCCAAATTGTGGTTTCCATTTCATTTAGTGGGAACTATTTGTGGCCATGCCCGTTCCTTCTGAAACCATTATTCTTCTGTATATTACGGGACAGCAAAATTTGGCACCAAAGTGTAGTTTGTAGGTTGGCAATCATTAACACTATTAAACCAGAAGTTATCCAGCTCATATTTAAATTTTTTTTATCCCCACAATAAACAGAGCGCCTCCCTATTACATAGTTTTGGTAGGAAGTGATAGTCGTTTATTATGAGAATCGTGTGAAACACATAAGTACACCCGGGAGGTAGAATTAGTATGTTAAAGCTGGTGGTACAAGTAGATGAATACCACTTTCATGGTCTATGATTTTTTTGAAGGTTAGTTTTGAACTCAATGGAGCACATTATATTTACAGAAGCCACTTATGCTTCATGGACATGAGCGTTCTATTACACAAATCAAATACAACAGAGAAGGGGATCTTCTGTTCTCATCGGCAAAGGATCACACTCCAAATGTGTGGTACTCATTAAATGGAGAACGCCTTGGAACATTTGATGGACATCAGGGTGCAGTGTGGGCTATTGATGTCAACTGGGACACAACTCGGTTTATGTCAGGAGCAGCTGATCAGTCTTTGCATATCTGGGACTGTGCAACAGGTATGATATAAAATAAATAACTGGACTCTGAACTTATTTCTGTACAGTGCTAATTTTTTCTTCGTAAGGCATTTTGGCTTATATTGTTTACTTTAGGAAAGTGACTCTTCTGACTTTATGTATCTGTCCCTCATTTCCCACCACCACCTTACGAGCTCATAACCAACTGATGAAATTATATGGAATTTGGTGTGATAATCCTATGCTTGGAAGCCATCCTAATTCATAATGGTAAAACCTTAGAACATACATGCAAAAGTGCATATTTCTCCATGTATAAAATGTCAGGGTGTAAGTGGTAAATTAAATCTAAGATTGACATCCTTGAATGCTCAGAACTGTTTCACAAGGGTGCATATCATCTGATAGGGCAGGGCTGGCCAACTTCAGCCTACAGGAAGGCCTCATAATTCCTTAAGGACTCACCTGCAGGCTGCACTTGTGCCTACATATATCAAAATGGAGAGGGGATTGAATTTACTACAATGCTGTTATTTACTAATAATAAGTTATATTACAAACACAGTTGAATGACAAGTAGTAGGCCTTACTAAACTTGATAAAACACAAAGAAGTTTTGATTTACTGTGTACTACCTTAAACATGATGAGTCGTAGTTTCTAAACATTTTCTATCCCAATAAAATTGTCATATTATTTTCTGCAAACATATTACTGAAAATGTTCAGGTAACTGAAGGCCACAAATACTTTCTTTGAGGGCTGCATGCGGGGTGCAGGCCATATGTGTAGGGCATGGGAATGCCATACCGGCAGAGTATATCTATATTTGGCCATCACCACAAATGAACAGGGGCAGGAGGAGTGACACATAATTGTAAAGTGGTAGGAAAGAACAAGGGGATGCTTGTATAGCAGGATAGCGGAACTAACTAGAGATATGTAATTAATGGCTTCGTAACTGTTGTTTGCATACCAGCAACACTCTGCATGTCAGTAATGCAAATGCATGAGTTGTAACAACAGTGGTGCAGTTCAGTGAAATTTGTAATTATGTGTGATACTTTAATTTTAAAGCATTCAGCTTTCATTAATGCCACATTTTTGTAGAATGCTGTAACAACATGGAAGCTATATAAAGCAAACTCTAGCTGATCACTGCGGGGTTACATTCCTGAAAAATCCTACAAATGATCAAACAGTGACACATAAAGTTAAGACCTCATGGGTGAAATGGGGATAGGTAAACCAAAGACACAGTACATGCTAATCTGTATGGTACCATGGCAACTTCAATCTGTTGCTTAAATTTTATGTACCTATCCATGAAGTGCTCCAATAAGGTATCCAGTATCTGCATGTTCTTATTCACTGAATGCTGAGTTAATTCAGCAGTATGATCATTGAGAAGTTCCGTAATATGCCATCCTGGTTGGGGAGGCTTAGGTAGTCATATAAGTACTTAAGGTTAAAGCTTCTATAAGCAGCCTTTCAGAGCCACAGACTGGAGCTTGTCCATGGGCTTCCTTATATTTTTTATGCAGTTATCTGTGCTAAACAGTTTCTAGCATTTACTGACACTAGCAGAGGTCTCCTCTCTTTCATTCATGATGCTGTGGAAGGTGTGTTGAATGTAATATCTGTTGATTGTTATGATGATGGTTGGTTGAGTGGTTGTAGGAGTGAGGTGGTGGTGGTGGTGGTAGTGTTGGACAGATACTGAGCTACAATGTGTGGGTGGGTGAGACCAGTATTCTTCTGTTACCTTGGGCCATTATCAAGGACAAGGAGGAATTTAAATGCCAGATACTTGTCTTCAAACCAACCTTCTCCCTCACCCCATCCCCACTAAGAATCATTTCCATGTCTCGTCTTCCAGCCATATATGTTTGAAGAAGAGGTTACTGTGACTTAACAAGAAAATTCTGCCCTTGATTGAACACTGGTTCTAATGACTCCCCTCAAATTTTCTTAATTTTTCTTGAATGAAATGAATTCTCAAATCATTTACACTGTAATGCTTGTTTCTCTGCCCACCTTTTCCCAATACCTCCACTTTTTTTAACCAAGACATCACTTCCCTGTTCTTTTTTTATCCTTAGGCCTTTCATCAGCACATTGCCCTTTCCAGATATAATTATAACACAAGAGTTATAAAGAGTTATAAAAATTGTGAAAGTAAAATTATAGTGAATTCTGCATCACATCCTTTATTAAAAAAGAGCTAGGTACTGATGGAGACGGTTGGGCATGTGCAGACTCTTTTCTTTTGCTCTGCACACCTATGCAAGTGTGACCATGAATGAGGTAGCGACCTATGTCACAATGCGTGACAGTTGCCAGTAATTTATGAGACAGGGCTGTAGGTGAGATGTGGTTTTGTTGAGGAAGGTTATATAGTTTCTATTTCAAGTAAATCTCTAATGGCTTGATTTCATTGTTTATAGGGTGTCAGATTGGGAAAATTGAGAACAGCTCATCCGTTCGATCATGTAACTTCAGCTATAGTGCCAATATGGCCGCCTATTCAACAGATGCTCACTTGGGTCAGCAATGTGAGATGCTTATCATTGATGTGAGGAATGCAGATGAATCAATAGGTAATTTTTTTCTTGTGTAGCTATGGATAATAATGAGATTTTCCTTTATCTTTTTTTTATTATTATTTATATAATTGCATAATGTAAGAAAGCTGGGAGTGGAGTTTGTTATATTGTACTCCATACTCTTATGCAGTATCAGTTCACTAATGTAACCATCAAACCACAAGTAAGGTACATTAAGGTCCTCACTTGTTTCAGCCTACGGTCATCACCAGCAGACCAAATTAAGCAACACATAATGTACGTGATCTTATTACCTTTTGAAAGTATTTAAAACTAGTGAGATTTTCATTACATTAAATGAGAGCTTAAAATAATGGTCTTTTTTCAACATAAAGACCAAAGTTTATCCTTGTGGATATCATTAGAAGGAGTCAGTGTATTGACTGCAGCTGCTATGGTTTTTGGCTCCTATTTTCTGTTGGTTATGTTGTGTTTGTATGCCATCATGGCAGCCCCTTAATGGTGAAGTTGTTGTCACGTTAGTGGCTGATATCTGTAATGCATTATTATCAGTATGAATATGATCAACATAAAATCTGTTCCCAGCAAAAATAGTAACTACTTTTTTTTTTATTGACATGTTATTTATTTTGTATTATAATTGCCATGTGACCTTGTGTAGTGTGATTCTGGGCTGTTGACTGTGTGATTACCTTTCTGGTACCAAGCTCCTGTGTAATATAATGGCTCACATACCATATGTTTTTTCGTGCTAGGCTGTTGGTACTGTTAAATCAATAATTAAATGTGGAATTTTCTCATTTATGTTTGTGAAAGGGTTTTGCTGTCATTCTGACATTGGAAAGTAAGGTAATATGAATTATTTTTGTATCAGTGACATTAAGAGTTAGTTTATCAAATGATATGAAGTTGTTATTAGGCCCTGCTGGTATGTTTCATTTCAAAGAATTGTGTCCTATAAGTGATGAATAACATGACATAAACATCTAATTCAGAGAAAGCGCTTCCGATTCTTCGTATTCCCATCACGGGGCCAAAAGTGACCTCAATGTTATGGGGCACACTGGATAAGTCCATTATCACAGGCCATGAAAATGGAGAACTTACCGCATGGGATTTACGTGTAAGTATGATCAAGTCCATGTATGTACTACCACTTAGTGTTTAATGTATATCCCAATCTAGAAATCAGTCAGTTCTATGGTTGCAGCATACAGAATTTCATATCAGACAAGCATTAATGTTTAATTAGGTGGCACCTTTGTTGTTATCACATTGTATTTCATTAGGATCCTGTTTTGTCATGCTCAGAGATGAAAGAGATGTAGCACAATTGAAAGGTCCTTTTTTTTACTGGCTGTACCACATGTTTATAAGGTCTGACACCATTTAATTTGATTGCACTGGATGAATGTTAGACTGTTTGCATTTCATCCTCTGAAGATTTTATGGTGCAGTTACAGAAGGACATTTCTTGGAACAGTGTGTTTTAGCTTCAGTGTATGAAAGGTTCTGTAACCATATTAATGTTAGAAGTGTGTTCAGTCTTAATTTTACCCATCATGAGGCTGGAGTTTTAAATTCCAACTACTGCCCTGGATGGAGGGGTTTTAAATTTTTAGTACAATTAAATGCATTCACATCTGTACAATGCACCAAATCTGGCAGCATGTGAAGAAGTCCAGCTGTCAGCATTAAGGGGAGGTTATAAGCCCAGTTTTAACCTTTTATCAACACTGGTGGGTGTTTTAAATTTCAGGGCATGGTTATGAAAAACATGAGTATTGTTTGAACAAATAAGATGTATGAAATAAACGTCATTTTGTGGAAAATAAAACAGAAGTTATATAATATGTCTTAAAAATACAGTAAATTGCCTTGTTGCATCACTACCTAAAATTCATTTCTAGGGGTGTTTTCCTGTGTGCATTTGCATTTGGCAGCGTGGGTATTTAAAAGGTTAATAATGTTAATATTACAGTTTGGACACATGTGGCACATTAAAAGAACCTTGAAAAACAAAACCAGAAAGAAACACAAATCAAATTTTATAAGGTGATGGCTGTGCCCACTTTATTATAATAAAACGTGGGTACTGAACCAAGAAGATTGTGGTTCACTGACTGCCAGAGAAATGGTTCATTTAAGATTAGTTAAAGGACGTACAATACTGGATTGCTTTCACAATTAAGATGTTCAGACAAGAACTAAACGTCACTCCCATAATTGCAAATATTGATAGCTACAGGAACTGTTGGGGAGAACAGTCACTAAGAATGGAGGATCACAAATTCTGAAGATTACCTTCGAATATAATCCCAAGGGTAGAAGAGATGTGGAACATCAAGAAAGATATGGGCATTGTGAAGACAGAACAGGCCCAAGCCCTAACCCTTGATAGGAGGAGGAAGAGAAGGAAGAAGAGGGATGATGATAACGATGACGATGATGACAGTGTTAATGTTCAATTCAGATTTGAGTCCTTCACTTAGTAGCAGTCAGATCTTTTATTTTCTAGGCAACTTATGGATAGAGATTTTGTTGTAGTTTTATCATGTTTATGCATACATATTTGTGAGAAGTTAGTTTGTGGTTTGGATGACAGTAACAGTAGCATCAAATCTTTTTTTTTCAGATAGGGAAGGTCTTACATAGTGTTAATGACCATACTGGGTCAATAAACGATATGCAGATGAGTAAAGATGGTACAATGTTTATCACAGCATCAAAAGACAACACAGCAAAACTGTTTGATACAGACTCGCTGATGTGTCTCAAAACGTACAAGACAGAACGCCCCGTGAACAGTGCTGCAGTTTCACCAATTTTTGATCATGTGAGTCACTTTTCCATTCTGATTTGAATATGTGTATGAGTATTAAGTAAGCATCATGCAAGGATGTGTTTTACACATATTTCTTATTTGGTAGACCTTTGCAGAGCAAGCAATAACAGACAAACTATCTACAGTCAAATCCTGATTTTAGGTTTCTTGATTTAAGATTCTCTGACATTTTAGGTTAACTCTTTGTGGTACTGTCCAAAACTCCATATAAATAATTTATATACTGCAACAAAATTGTACTTATTCTCAAGAGCAGAATTTTTGTATCAACCTTTTGAAGCATGAAATTTATCTCAATTTTGTATAAAAATTCAGTTTCTACCTCACAGAGAATATCACAGTGTCTCTCTGTGGTGAAAACCGTTTGGTTAATGCTGTTTAGTGCAATAATTTCTGTTCAGTTTGAAATACATGGCCTAAATATGCTGTGTAGACATCATGTAAAAGCTAAAAGGTGAAGTTGTCCCTCTCCATCCCATGAAGGTATGTAGGGGGAGTGGATGTTTGGCTCCAAGCATTCTTAACCTTGGAACTAGATGTAGGTGAGTGGTCACGTTCATGCCCCAGCCACTTTGTCCCCATGGGAAGAATTCCTAATACCCATTGAGTGTGTGTGTGTGTGTGTGTGTGTGTGGCAGGGTGGACCCTAGAACTGTTGGTTGGAATATATTGGCAGAGGGTGAAGATTTTTAATGTTGAATCAAGTTGTACATACTGGTTACTAAACATACCACCTGCATTGGGACTAAAAAATGTGTTTGCCTTAAAGGGTTAATAGTTATTACAGTTTTTGGAATGGTCACCATGGTATTGCAGGTCAGGTAGTAGCCATTTGCAAATTTACAAAAATTCCCCATGTGGAAGTATTTCCACATGTTGTGCTAGTGCTTTGTTCCAATCACCACATACACACAACCTTCCTCCCACCCACTTTGCACATGTGTGTGTATTTATATACATTGTTTCTGCTATAATGCAAATTACTTGTTGTAGGTTGTACTTGGTGGTGGTCAGGATGCAATGGATGTCACAACAACATCAACACGAATTGGAAAATTCGACTCTAGATTTTTCCATTTAGTATTCGAGGAAGAATTTGGCCGTGTGAAAGGCCACTTTGGACCTATTAATAGTGTTGCATTCCATCCGGACGGAAAGAGCTATAGCAGTGGAGGTGAAGATGGTTATATCCGTATACATAATTTTGATGCTGCTTACTTTGAATTTAATTTTGATTGCCAGTGAATGAAGTGACTGGAGAAACACAAATAAATCTTCCATAAGAATTGCTAATATACTGTACTGTGAAAACGGCAGATTGATATTCAGAGTCATTATTGTGTTACTGCTACATTTATGGTTCAGGGCTCTGTGCCTTCATTTCCCTTACATTTCCACGCCTTTTAGGGCCATAAAGCTGAGTCTTTAAATATACATGGAATTCGAGTATGAAAATAATCAGCAGGCATCAAAATACATGGAAATAAAAATGTAGAAAACACATTACTTCAGGAAGCTTCCTCTAACTAATTTATGTCCAAGTAATCACCATGGTTTGTATATGTATGGTATGAATATTAAACTGTGTAATTCTTAACATTCTGTGAACATCATTGCATTGACTTTTTTCAGACAAGTGTAACTTTTGTGACACAGATAGTTTTATTTATGGTAAATGAGACCATAAAGTTTGATGCATTAGACACCAAAAATATTTTGTTCCCTTTCAGTTAGATTTGCCAGATGTTAAAAGCAGTGCCTTGGAAGGAGTCAAGCATACTGCTGTATTACAGGTGCTTCATAATACAAAGAGATTTAACTTTTCACTGATAACCATAATAGGCAATATTTTGTTAGTCCATGCATCTGAGCATGCACAGTTGCATGGAAGAAATTACGGGCTGAGATTTGTTGTGGTATGCATATACAGTCGGTTTACAGATGCTGAGAAAGGCATCAGATCCTGTTCGATTGGTGAACTTAATTACTTTCAGAATTTGGTGCATCTGGATATCGCACTGTGTAGAGCAGATCAACATTAATTTTGTATATGACTGAGCCAGACATCCTCGCCAGTGAAATGGTCAGAGACACCTCTAGGGACAGTGTTATAGATCAGGAATGTAAAGGAGGGCCAACATTTTCTAGAAGAAGATCCAAGCAGGTAAAGTCCAGTAGGAGCTCATAATGAGGGAACAATTGTACAATTCAGCAGGGCAATAAACAGATTCCCCATAATGATGACATGCGTCATTTGTGAGAATGTCTGCAATACTTCTTTGAACAGTGATATGGCCACCATCAGAATTATTTGACACTGGAAGGGTACTGCTTTGAAGGTTTTTGGTGTGGTTAAAAACCTGTCATGTTGCCCTTATATGTACTTTCATAAATTTCTTAACAGTACATATAGGTAGTAAGCGGTGGGGTACTTTGTACTGTAAGAATTGTGGGGATCTGGAAGTGAAATTCAGTTTCTGCTTTAGATAACTGACCAGGAGGGTTGGAAAACATTTTATGATTTTTCAGTATATCGTTGCACCTTGTTTGAACCTCTAATGTTTATTAAAATTGTCATTAAGAATGGGAGAAAATTTGAATTGTAAGCACATTTTTGTCATACACAGTTATGTATCAGCCCAATGATACATTTGCTTTGATAGAAGATGCCACCCAAAGTGTATCCTGAGGGCCTGGAGGTGTGGTACCTCTGTTTAGGGTGTAGCACACTATGCTTCATCCTGCTGAAAATTGGACTCGCCTATTTCTTGAAACAGGTGTTTTAAGTGAATGCAGTATTCAGAATGTAAGCAAATGTTGCAGAGGAATATTGTCAACATGACCTTTTTTGACTAATGTTTGTCATAAGACAGAAGTTGGCTGGGGGGGGGTTAGGGGGTTCCACCCTCATACTTTGATTGCGCCTTTTATGTCAACAGGGTTGTGACTTGAAATTTGTTTCCGCCACTAAATATGGAACGGTATGACTGACAACCGTAAATTGATTTCTGAAATAGAATAGCTTATGTGTAGGAGGCAGCTGGTTCGATCTCAACGTGAAATCGTCTGCTGCGTTGAAGGTTTCATGCTACTCGTTGGTGTATAGACAAATGTCGAGATGGTAGTTTCCCATAGGCCACGGCCACTTAGTCCTTTTAGCCAATTCGCCAGTCTTATGCATTCCCACAGTTTAACATGAAAGAGAAAGAGGGCGTGGCGTCGTTGTATAATGTGTACCAAGAACTCCCGAGTTAGTCTCCCTCCTTTCGATTCGAAATATTCCGGATATCACTGTCGGTACGAAGATCTAGCTAATATTGTGAAGCAGTCTACGGCGGCCCTATTCACTTTCTCGATATATATCGGCGTTAGAAGTATTTTGAAGCACATAGAAATGAATTATGTGACCAATGAATCTCGGTTACAAGGTCGCTGTTTTATAATTTCTTTGGCACTACCCGTAAAATATTTTATGGAGGTAGGTAAGAGTGACAAGAAGTTGTAAAAATTCCTGTTTCTTTGCATACGCGAGTCTTATAATCTGGATACACAGTACTGAGCGCGGTCCGCCCACTGTTGGGCGCACCGCGGCAAGGCCAGGCAACGTCATACGTGCTGCAAAAAACATGTGTTTTTGTGGGAGTACACTATCGCTATATGCTGTCACCCACAAAGTCATACATATCTCGTTGCTGTGATTATTTCGTCGGAATGCTTTGACAGTCCACTTGCTCCACTGTTTAAAAGAAACTTGAAAAGTCCTTCAAGTTATACGACAATGTTTTTGAAACGGTTAAAAAACCATGATGCGTGCGCTGTGCTTTGTCTTAACCAGCGTGCTTCTCACCCCCTCGATAACAGGGATCAAGGTACCTAACGCGGTCAGTACCAACTGTAAATATTTTTCCGTCAAACGAAATCCGTTGATGGTAATGAAGTGTGAAGATAAAATGCTTATACCTCCATTGCTTCGTCTAACCATTCAGTATTACACTGATATATGGAATAATACTCTATAACTTGTGAAGTCATAGGACGTATGCATATACGTCGTATGCCGTCACACGCGTCTGGTATACGCAGGAAAATTTAACTAAATCCGAACATCCGACGTTTGGTCGTGTTATGCGAAGTAACTGTGATGTAACTACAGTTATTTCAAATTTTTACAATATTTCTATTCAATTACTAACTGCAGTACATACATGCCAGCGTATTTTCCCCCATACTTTTAAGACGAGTTAAAATGGAATATACTCATACGAGACGAATATTTTGTCATGCACTAAAATCCACCTTACGACTCACACGTTGTTTAGACTATCCCTATCAAATATTATATAACAAAGAAGCCAATAACAATAGAATGCCATTTGCTAATACTATAATTCACCTCAAAAAAAAAAAGAAAGCAGTATTGCTATACAATGTTTTCGTTCCCCATTTGGTCACCGTAGGTCGTGCTATCCTGACTCACGTAGTGCTTCCCGCTAGCAGACGATACTTGCAGGCCTGTCCAGCTGAGCAGACGACAGTTGCGCAGTACGAAGTAGGGGACGTAGGAAAATGGTTGTAGTGCCGTCAATATGCTGGACAGCTGTTGTCTGCCAGCCGAGGTTCAGTGTAGATATCCGTTATGCCTGAATAATGTGCGTGTGTCAATATTTTTGCATAATCCATTTTAACGGTTCTCATATGTGATAACCGGCATGAACTCACCCAAGCTCGGCGACAAGGTTCCACGAGCTCAGGGGAAAAGAACAAAACAACAACAAACGCAGCAAATCGAACATAGCGAAGAAGAAGTGGAACTGTCACCGGTGAGTTCCAAATACACGGTACGTTAGTTAAATAGACGTAACTGATTTACTAATGTAAATGTGCCATACCGACAGGTACAGTTTCGTGGTCAATTTTTTACAACCTGGCTTCGTGTTCTTAAAGAAGTAACACTGTTACACAGTAACATAGACTGCGTCCAAGCTATTTTAATACCAAGTTGCATCTGCGAATCAGTTGGTTCCTTCTGACGTCCAGTGTTGTGGTTCAACCAATTTTACGATAGATTACGAAATATATAACATTCCTGTACCATAATTATTGCTTAATTTACTCAGTGTGGGATATGCCGTATGTAATAGTGATAGTAAGTAACATGGCTTTATTTTGAGGATTATATAATGGGGTAACTGGAAATTCTGCTTATGTGTGGACATTTATTGCCTGTGTTGGTGAGGTACAAAACACACACACTCAGGCTAGTGTATTTGCTGCACTTCCACACACAGCGCTTCCCAATTCAGTGTCTTACAATGTATTTTTGTCATACGATCATCTGATTTCGGAATGTATTTTCCCGAGTGATTACGAAATGTTATGCTGGGCGAGAAGTGGCTGTGGACGACGTTAAAAGGACGATCATTAGAAAACGGCAAGAAATGTTACGAGTGTTCACCGTTCCCTGTTAGGCAACTTAGACCTATTACGTGAACAGCACACAACATATATAAACCATAATAGAACAAAAACTACACAACTCTGTAGTAACAATCCCCCAATTTTTTTTTCGGTAAAATGGGACATCCCACAACATATGTGTGATTGCTTGGGAAATTCAAGACATCTAATACTGTACTGATGGGCGTTAATGGTACTGCAGAGAAGGAGGTGGATTGCTGTCTCCACCGAAACCTTTGAGTACTTGTGTTTTAGTAATGTAATGTGGGAGGATATGGAACCAGCTTTCCACAATTGTACTGTTGTCACTAGATGCGGGAGTTAAGTTAAACTCAAGAAACATGCACACCAAGTATCTCCCGTCGATCTTCACTGATTCCGGAGTTTACTCACGAATTTTAATCCAGCTGCAATTCATCTATCACGATCAATCACCGAAAATGCGTGGCAATGCATTTCAGTTCACTGAGACGAATTTACGGATTCTTTCGCAACTGTCTTGCGAAATGGAGTTAGATCAGCATAGCTCAATTACGCACACATAGCTTTGTGCTGCAAATACTCGTATTTTGACTGTTTCTCACGTTGAGTTATCAGTTTACTCTATGAGCTTACTTTACGGAACGGACGAAGGGGGTCTTATACTGTTTTGGATGTGTGTGTGTGTGTGTGTGTGTGTGTGTGTATGTGAAAGAAACGTAATGACGTCAGAAGGGCCATAAGGAGGAATGTGTAGGACTTACTTTTTTTTAATTTTAGGGATCCATTACACCCCTGCATGTATTTGTTTGTGCATTCAATCGTATTTTTAACCCTTTAAAGATTAATTATTATTTTATGTACCTCCAGGTTTAACTCTAAATGGTCTGCATTTTGTTCCCACAGTGTATTAATGGGTTTTCGTATGGTTCGTACAGAAAACCATTTGTTTTACCTATACACCGTTCATTGATTGGTCTTTCTAATGGAAGTAAACTGTGTTCTTGGCGAGGTACGAAATGAATCCCTACATATAGCGTATCCCTATACCGTATCCCTGAGCCGTGCCATGGCTCAGGCGGTTAGTCGCCGGCCTTTCACCACGGAATCCCAGGTTCGATCTTACGTCGGTCAGATTTGAGGTGGGCAAATTGGCACTGGCACAGGTTTTTAACCGAGTGTTTCGGTTTTCCCATGTCAGTATCATTCCAACAATGCTTCATAATCATCTTCATGTACATGTTGCTCTTACCAGAAGCACAAACGGCCGAAGCCTGAGAACTTCCTAAAAAGGAAATTTTTTTTTTCGGAAATCGGGGAGCATTGGACAGAAAATTACTTTCACTTTTTGTTAGTCTTCAAAGGGTTTAATGTCACATCCTATAAATTTGTGATGGTTATGCTCAGTTCTGAAAATGTATTTTGACTTATCTGTACATGAAAGTTGCCAATAAACTTTCTCATAACTCACCGCTAGATGACAGTTGTATTTGTTTGCCTACGTGGGCAGATTTTTCCATGAGAATAAGAGTTCATTTCTAGAATACAGGACGAGTAAGTGTGGAATTACAGCAAGAATATTTTCGTACGTTCGTATTGGGTCCCATAAAACTATTAATTTTTTTTTTCACTGGTGTTTTCTATCTCCCCCACTTTATAAATATAATAACATGGGATCAGTTACTGGGTATAATGGTCGTTGGCCGTCGTAACCCGTTATTTTAAGAACCGTTTTACAATTATACTCCCATCTACGCGTCGCTATTCTAAGTGGTCGCTTTCCTTCCGACGAACACCGTATATGCATTCCTCCCTCCCCCTCGCGTGCCACATGTCCCACTCATCTCCTTGTAGCCTAGTGATCACTTTAATAACATTCGGTGAGGAGTATAAATCATGAAGCTCCGCATTAGGTAGTTTCTCAAGTTTCCTCTTGCTTTGTGTTTTGTAGGCACAAATTTCTCCTTGAGCACCCTATTCTCGAATATCTTCAGTCTGTGCCCTTCCCCTCATGTGAGGGGCTATGCTTCGCACGCACACGTGTACCTACAGGAAAACAGGCAAATTAACGGTTCTGTATATTTTTGTTTTTACTATCTTAAACAACCAACAGGAAAACGAAAGATTGTGGATTAGCCGGTAACAGACATTCCCTGAATTTCATAGGCTGTTAATATTTTCATGCTTGCAAGTTTGATTTGTTAGTGTCTTTCCAAAATCCTGAACTTTTCCCACATCGAACACTGTCTGTCAGTCCACATAGCAACTTGCCTTTGTATCACCACTGGCATCCTCAGCTGGGGCATGTCACTCAAAAGAACAATATCAAATAGTGAAGTTATGTTTTAAATTTAAAAGCCAGCTTTTTTGTATCATACCAGTGATTTCTGCACTCTATAGTGCCATCCCATCACTAACAAATTTTTACTCTTTTGATTGCTGACGTGATTTTCCTGTGTGCAAAAAAAATTCTGTCCCTAATTGTCAATTTCCTTTTCCGTAGAAAAAGCATAACCCTAATCCTCTGCTGGTTCCCGTATCTCGTCCGACCTCCCGACTCCCACTAATTCTGAAACGTTTACAGAGAACCTGACATTCCAATCTCCAACTCTTATTTAATATTCAATTTAATTTTCTCTACAGACAGCCGCGTAAAGATGTGAAGGTTTACCGGCGTTTCAGGCACTGACTCCGTGTCCATCTTCAGCGTGTTGCTGTTGGCTTGATAGAACAAAAACTACGAAACCACCAGCAACACGCTGAAGATGGGGACGGTCCCTGAAACTTCGGAAAACATTCGTATCATGACACGGCTGTTTGCCCGAGAAGATTTCATTGAATTCTATCGCCGCGAAACCTTCAAGACGTGTAGGACCTTCCAAAGAATCACTCCCAGTCCGAGACTCTGTGTAGCATTGTGTAATATGTGGTGTATCTATGCACACACACACAAACACACAGATGTCTAGGTATTCTCAGCTGCCCGCCCAGATCCCAGCTCTGTGACGACTTGGCTGTCCGTGACTGCTTATTCAATACATTTTGAAGCTACCCTCCATATCTGGTGCCCTGTCCACTGTCCACAACCTGAGGACGCGCCATGCCATGGTGTTCTTCAAATACGATCTAATGTTCGTTAGTGTTGCAGTTAACAAGTGAGTTATTAAGGTGCGCGCAGGGCGAAAGCTAACCGTTTGTTCAATTTGACGTGTTTGCGCGTCAGTTAGCTTCCCAACCCCCTATTTGCCACTGTGCAGAAGTTGCTTGTATGAAACGAGCTTTCCAGTTTGTTCTGTTAGCGGATGAAAATGAACTAGTTTCTTTAATGAACAAGAACTACTGACCAGTTCACATATTAGGGAAACGTTAGTGGATTTACGTCTTTTTTTGGCCGGATTGCTGGCTATAAGTCAGAATGCATCCGGAAGGTTCTTTGGCCTGTCGTCTCGGCACGGTTTTCCGTGGTTTTCTCGCTTCTTCAGGCAAATGCCGAGATGGTTCCCAAATGTTCAAGTTGCCACTGCACGTTACTCATGCAACTCTCCCCGTTTAAACTCATTAGAACTAACTCTTTAGATTGAAAGTCAAATTAGTTTTCCCAATTATGCGCTTTAGCATTAACCAAAAATAAAAATTCCGCGTCCCTTATTTCAAGTCACTATTTTCAGCATTCTAACATATTCTTCTTCGCTTTTATTACCTCACTATTTGTATCACAAGGACGAGCGGTCGAAGTCTGGGAACCTTCTCATTGACGCTGTTTTATCCCCCCTCCAGTTAAAGTGTCTTGTTATTTCTGCAACGCTTTTCCCTTTCTCCTTCTCTTGCATTGCACCTGGCATCTCCCTGTTACTGACCATACCTTCTGTCAGTTACTGTTTTTCTTTGCTAACATTCTCCTGCAAAGATATAATCACTGTTGTCTAAACAGTTGGCAGGAACATCGGATTTACAAGTCGCCGACCATCGTGAGAGTGACTGCCTTCCACATCTCTGTCACTGAAACCCGTAACAATCTATTGACACGCTTTCGGATTATTCAACTGTTTACCTCATGAACAATTAAGAATATATGTTGAAGAAATTCAACGAGATGCAACAGTATGCAGATATTTAGTTACTGCTAAATTACTCTACATGTTTCGGGCGTCCATCGCGCCCATCATCAGGAGTACATAAAACTGTAGTTACAGCCTCTGGTACAGATCATATTATCTGGGGAGCCAGCTTCCTCAAACGTGCTTGCTCCCCAGATAGTATGATCTGTACCAGAGGCTACAAATACAGTTTTATGTACTCCTGATGACGGGCGCGATGGACGCCCGAAACATGTAGAGTAATTTAGCAGTAAATAAATATCTGCATACTGTTGCATCTCGTTGGATTTCTTCAACCTAGAATTACGATGCACGGAACCACGAATGTAAAATGAAGCAAATGACGCTGAGTTCTCACTTTTGTCTAAGATTAACCGTATGAAGGCCAGTGGTAATTATGTGCACCACTTGATGTAACATTAAAGGACCCTGTTTATTGCCGTGTCATGTGCTTATGTGTGTTTGTGTGGTTCCCACAGTTAACACTTCTTTCCTAATCATCATTAGCTAGTCGGGCATAGTAGTGGACACAGATTGTTCTTTGTGAGGTAGGAGCAGATGTTTTATATAGGCCCATAATTTATATGGATTTTTTTAGCTTTAAAAACGTTAATCTGCTCTGTTATAAATTAAAACCAAAAATGTTTTTGCAAGTAATAATTTAATTACTAATACTTCACGTTAATGGTCTGTATCAATGGACACACGATAGACTGGAATGACATGAAAGAAACTGTTGATAGTGATGGCTTTCAGGGACCGCCAAACCTCTAAAATGGTAGATTTTAAAACAAAACTGTTCTCTTCTTCTAACAACAATTACGTTTTGCTTGGAACCGACTGAGCAGCGTACCCGCCGCTGCGTTTAACTTCGTATGCGTCGGATAGGGAAGCGGATAGATTCACCGCTCGACTAGACATCCCAAAATCATGTTTATGCGCAAGCGTCGACTTTTTAATAAGTAGGAGATTACTGTCCTCTTATAGCTGCCAGGTCGTGCGGTTTCATTTCCCCGTGACCTAACTCTGGACCAGGAACTGCTACGTGTCCTTTTTGTTCCTCATAAACGCACGTGACGAATCGTCTTCCGGAATATTCGCTGCAATATGTCTGTGACATTTACACTGAGTGCTGAATTCTATAACTTCATAAAGAATTAAAACAAATGAGGAATTAAATAACCTAATTAGAAATAAGAACATAAGTAACTACATTAAGACCCAGAGAATAAGCTGGTTTAGCCATGTACATCGAATTACAAATGATAGGCTGCTCAAAAAATTATGCGAGTGGAAACCGACATCTATAACATTGGCAGGAAGGCCAAAAATTAGACGGTAAAACGATATAAAATAAAATTTAAGGATTATGAATATAAATAGTTGGAAAAACGCATTCAGGATCGGGCTAAATTGAAGGAAGAATTTTAGAAGTCCAAAACTTTCAAACAGTGAAGTTATAGCCCCTGATGAAGAAGAATATATCTGTGTCATGTATACTGATTGGTGAATTTTGGAACTTCATTGTATGTCAGTGTTTTATGTTGTCAATAGGTTGCGTATAAAATCGAGAAGAATGAGATGGGCTGGGCATGTGGCGCGTATGGGTGAGGAGAGGGGGGTGTATAGGTCTTGGTGGGGAAACCGGAGGGAAGGATACCACTGGGGAGACCTAGGCGTAGATGGGTGGATAATATTAGGATGGATCTCCAGGAGGTGGGATGTGGGTATATGGACTGGATTGGGCTGGC
>Ga0123354_10005186_pt1 | contig 18837 bp, 20 predicted proteins | sample TergutLab28metaG_2_FD_97872 | JGI IMG/M metagenome (GOLD analysis project Ga0123354, IMG submission 97872) | Labiotermes labralis P4 segment gut microbial communities from Petit-Saut dam, French Guiana - Lab288 P4 | ecosystem: Host-associated > Arthropoda: Insects > Digestive system > Gut ...
GCCATTATCTCTGTAACCGTTCAACTTTGGACATAGGTGTTTTGGGTTATATCGGTATACTTTAACATAAGGAACACCCTCCCGAAGTCTGGCACATTCCTCCTGGGACACCCTGTATATATACACACACACATGATCTCTCCTACAGGTTTCAATGATAAACAACTATCCACAGGCAGACAATACAAAGGAGTATAAAACTAATTCATCCAATTTATATATACATGTTAAAAATAATGGCATCTCTAATTATAAAAATGTGGATACTACAGTTAATGTGATGCTGACATATACTTGAATAAAATTCACTGTTTATGTTGTCTGTGGTTATATGCATACAAGCATCTATTATCAAAGTTTTGCATCTGGAAGGCTCAGTACCTGTGCTGTGTTTTGATGCATCTTGGGTAGGAGAGAGTTGCATACAAAAGACACATAAATACACAACACCTCCATCTGGATAAAAAAAAACTTTGATACTAGATGCCTGAACGTATGTGACCACATACAATATAAACTGCGGCACATCAAGAAATTTTTTCAACAATATATCAGCATCACACTATCTATAGTATTCACATCTGTATATTTATAGCTACCATTATGTGTTTTTAACACTGTCTATGTAAATTAAATGTATTAATTTTATATTCCTTTGTATTAATGTCTTCTTGAGTATGGTGATTTATTCCCAAAACATGTAGGGAGATCATGCATATTAATGATTTGTGCTTTTATGTAAATTGCATTTGTTTATGTGGGTGGCTACAATCACTGATTATAGTCACAATGCACAGCACGAATAATATTAAATATTAATTACTGAGCTATTCAAATTCTTCTCAGTTACAGGAAAGAGAGAACAGGAAGACAGTACAACTAGCATTAGCAAGGACACTAAGTAAAGAAACATTCTAGTTGTGTATATCACTCTGCCATTGCAGCTGGGGTGCCAAGTAGGAGTCAACATAATACATGTCAAAAAACATACAATAAGAACAGCACTGTAACTGAAGACATGCCCACTCAAGGCACCACATCTCATGTCAATATATGACTCTCTCACTGGGTCCAGCATTATGGCCAGAAGACATGATATTATGAGTTTTGATTTATAAAAAGAAACTTCAATACACCTAATCATAACAAAGATGCTGTTCAATAAATTTCTTTGCCTTTCCTCTTCAAGGGAAAAATCAGAAAAGTGGTTGAAAATTTTCTGTACCATCCATACTCATTTTTAAAATGTGGATAAATCTTTCACTGAAAAGTTTTATTACTGGTCACATAGCTCTAAAGCTCAGTTCCTGAGGTCAAACAACTGCTGATGGAAGAAAAGAAGGAAAACCACTTCCTTGTACCTTCTGCCTTGCTTGAATGTGCAGAAGCAAACTGTTAAAAGATAATATAATAGGTGGCCAAAATTACCATGACAGCAAGCAACAATCACAATCAAAAGCCTCTTTTTAACACAACACAAAAAAGTTAATTGATTTCTTTGAATATGTGGGTCAGACAATTAACCAGCATTCCTATTCACAGATGTTGATGTGTCTGCATGATGCACACTGATATATCAGACTCCAACAAATGGAAAATTCATCATGACAATGCACCATGCCAGCCAACAATGTGTACAAATGTTAATATTCCACAGGTAAAAAAAAAGCCTCTTTTACGTACATATGTAGTAACACACACATACACACACACACACACACATATATATATATATATATATATATGCAAATGCACACAACCACATGCATACACACAAACACACACACACACACACATAAAATTCAATAGCAAAAGATGGATAATGTGGAAACAAGTGATCTCCATGAAACGTGGGAGCAGTTATGATTCCCAGTATAGTTGTGGGAGGTACTGCCAGCAAGCCTAACAGGAACAGCAGTAGTAGTCTGTATGTGCTGAAGGAGCCAATTCTGCAGTGGCTTAACCAACCATCTCTATATGTAGAGTACTTTAATTTTTAAAGATTTGGTTTTGACAATTTTTTTATACTTCATTAGATGACTGCTCCTTTGGATGTCCTGCATCTACAGCTAGTCACTTCTAGAAGCCCTTCTGAGGTCAACATACATATAACAACCCATTAGAAATGTGAATAATTGGTCATTAGCAGTATTCCAAAGATAGAGGTGTCCAAAAACAATCTTGTCTTATTCCAGTTCTAAATAGCATAAAAAATAAATTGATTAGAATCTTTGGGATGTAATGCTGCATCATTGGGTGAGTAGTTCCAGACATTTTGCAGAGTCATAGTGTTTTTATTGTCAGGGTCAAGCAGTACAAGAAAAAACATGAACTATTTGCCCAGCGACACAGTCTTACATCACAGAAAACTTTCATCTTCAGAGGCACCACTATAAGAACCTCATATGGGAATAAAACTGAAACATAATGTAAAGAGAAGCTGCAAAATATCTTCATAGCTTCAGAATTTTAACTCCATCAATTATCATGGTGATAAAGACATGAAAGATACGATGGGCGAGGCATGTAGCATGCAAGGGACAGCTGCTAAAATTTAGTTGGAAAATCTGAAAGTGATCTTGCAACATATGTAGGTGGGACAATAACACTTAAGCTCACATTTACCCTCATCTGACTGGTCTTGTATTTAAATTTTAGAACATGGTTAATGAAAAACATTTTATTGGAACAGAAAAAGATAACACCATGAAAGAAACAGCATTTTGTTGAATATAAAAGAAATTAATAGCATGCCTTAAAAATGCAGTACATTTCTTTGTTGCCTAAACATATAACATAAATTTTAGGAATGTTTTTTTTAAGTGTGTTCGCATATGTGAATGCAAGTCTTTTTAACAGCACTTAAACTTTTAAATCCTCCCTGCTGGCTGATTTTAAGGGTACTATAAAAATTTAAATTTATGGTACTTTTTGTCATAATCATACAAAATTTTTACACACCACTGCAAAAGTTTTGCCGTATCTTGTGCACTTGTGGCCAGAAACACGAAATTTAGTTACTAGCAGGCCATTACAATTTACACATTGGACACAGATAAGGTTTTTGTGGCACTACCGCTGAAAACGAATGTTACTGTCATTCCTAGTATTTCGGTTTTGTGTGATACACTGCAAAACACTGCCCCATACAAAGCCCTAAATCAAATTTTCAGCTGTAAAATGTAGTGCATTCTTCACAATTTTCCCAGTCTGGCACTTCTCTCTGCTCACACGCGACATGAGCACTGAGATATTCCCTCTAGCTTAGCATGTGTGGCTGGACTATTATATATATATATATAAAGATCTCTTCATACAAGTCTGCCTGCTGGACTGCTAGTCTGAACTTGTACTTGCATTTCTGTACTGGCACCAGTCAGCAATCCTTTGGCAACTTCTTTTTTTGGTAGAAAATTTCCAGTGAAATCTTTCTTGTTTGTTTTGGTGTGCAAAATGTGTGCACTGACAACTGCCAAGTCATAGAGATGTAAGAAGAGTTTCTTCCACCACCTTCCCCATCTTCCTTTCAAATGAATAATATGAGAACATCTGATCTAATCTGTCCTCATTAGTCTTATACTTATTGCAGTCCAACAATGTGGTCTGTTTTTTGTTATGATCCACCTGATGATGGCACCTCAACAAATTCATCTTCATGGGTAATGGTTAGAAGAAAAACATCAACAGGTGTCCTTCCGCATGATGGACAAGAAGTGAACCCACTGGCATGATATTTTTCCAACTTTTTTTTTTTTTAGTTTTCCAGAAAATGCTTGTTGCGGCATTCCTTTTCTGTTTAACATCTCTCTGCCCACAGCCTTTGTCTAACAAGCCCATATATGGTCAAAAATCTTTGGACTGGAAAACCATCTGTCCATGTACGCATTGTGACCCTTTACTTTTCTTTTGTCACATAATGTCAACACTGGATGCTGCGTTGTGTTCTGAGATGGTGGGATGTGCCCCAGTAGAATAGAATAGAATACCGAAGGGCATGAACTAAGTGACCCAGGCACTTTGACTGTGATCAATGTTTTGTGCAGCACTTTTGCTGATTCATTCAGCAGTCCTGCATCTTGAATGAAGTGCAGTACCTTGCTAAAAGAGATGTCTTCAAAGTCACTTGGTTTCATAAAATGACAACCCAGATGCCTGAATCTTAATGAGGCCAAAGCCTCACAGTCACAAAGAACGTGCCAGGCTGTTTCAGATGCCTGTTTGCATCTATCACACTCGAGAACTGCATATCAGCCCCAGCACAGATAGGTGTTCTTTTAGATGCCTGTGTCCTGTAGCAACCCTGTCAATATTCTTGGCCAGTTTCTGCTCAGGATGAGCATATATATATATACAAAAAAGAAAGCCCTTAGCTTGCCTCTTTCCATGCATGAACTGCCAAAGCTCTTCATGCTTCCTACTTGTCCAGTCCCTGTTCACCCCCCTGGCAACCTTCACAGGTATACCAAGTGCAGGCTCAGGACTTATTAATGAATGTGAGGAGCCTTGTTTGGCTGATCCATCAGCTATTTCATTTCCATCAATTCCCATATATCTTGTCACCCATACCAGTTGGACCCTGTCAAGTTCTGCCAGTTTCACCAGGGACTAATGGCAGTGTGACCAAGTATAAACTTCCATTGTGGACACAGCCTCTTTTGGCCACATAAAATTTGAACACTTTCATTTCATATTTGTGGGGGTTTCTTTCGACATAAACATGAAAGAACAAATGCCTCAAAATGGGCATACTGCCTTGTCAAAAGTCAGTTCTTCTTCCAGTGTGTAGACATCCTGAAGTTACATAATTTGTGTCGATAGCTGGCCAAGTAATGAATATGGTCACAGTGTGGCTGTTCCCTAGCTGCCTTTGCAACAGTGTTATTCAGATGTAACACTATCAACACTGTGAAGAACCTATCATAAGAAATTCCAGCAGAAGCTGCATATGGGGTCTGACTAATCAGACAAAAACACCGGTAAACTTGCAGAGATGACTTGCATAACATGCTCACATGTATGACTATTGAGAAGATTTTTTTTTATTTCTTGCAATGTCAGTGATTCCACCGCACAAATAGAGACTTGGGTTTCAGAGGGTTCTCTTGCTTCTATTTCTTTACTTGCTGTGTTGCATATCAGTTTGTTTCATTCTGTACACTTCCAACAACTCGGTGCTGAAGAATATTTCAAGTCCATCCAAGGGAGGGTTGTCTTCAGTTGCATGGAAAATTTTATTTATCCCTGGTACTCCAGAAAATGCAGGTTTCTGAATCTGTTCCTTCCATCCTACTCAAAACCTGTATTTGCACATTTAGGAATGACCCTACATGTTCTCTCCCTGCCTGTACCTGGACAACTTCATCATCTTCCTCTTCTTCGCTGCTGCTGCTGCTACCGCTGCTACTGGAAGGGTGAATTTACTTTGCATACGTCACCGTCAGAAAGTTCACTGAAACTACCACCATCTGAATCCGAATACTTCACAATTTCACTTACTATATCAGTTCTGACCGTTTCTTTGTGAAGTATATTCTGAACTACAACTCCAACCAGGATTTTCCATTGTGTTTGGGGCACATGAAACATCAGCTATCTACAATCAGAGTTCACTGATACTTCCAGAGCCGCATGCTGGGAGAGGAGTATGATGATTCACTGTGAGTGACCTCAGGTGTCAACTGCGATAAAACAAAGGCTGCCTCAAGCCAAATGTCATACAGCTTGTTGTACAAGTGTTCTCTGTGAGGGTCTAGCATACACACTTCTATGTCTTGCATAAAGCTGAACAATCACTGAAACTATTACAAACATGGCAGAGTCTAATGGTACAAACCTGAAGCCAATACCTCATACAGATTTTTAACAAGCTTACAAAAATTGGGAAGTACAAGTACTATGGCCAGACAGCTGGCGTGTGAGGCCACACAACAGTGGTTAGTATACCACATGGGGGTGGAGGGGAGAAGTGTTAAAGGTTAATACCATAGAAGAATGTGGGCAGGATTCATTTAGATCAAAATGTGGACCTACACTGGACCCTTTTAAACAATGTACAGAACATACAGGGAATTCCTTGGCCAGCCGAGCAACTATTAGCTTCTCAGAGAGCACTTCATTCCATGGACTGAAAGAAACATGGGATATGGAAATCTGGTACACAGCGTGTAAACCAGCCTCCATACATTTCATTGTAGCTCCCAAAACACAGAAATGGAAATTTGATCTTAGTGTATTGTGTCAAGGATGACAAATTACACACACCGGTAATATCATCAACATGCCACCAGGTACTCACATGAGATGCAGACACTCCAACCAGGTGCCTGTGAGAGTCTGGAATGTTTGCTGCCCTAGAACTGTTGCCAATGGCGTTTTCAGGTGGTGAATCTGAGCCAGAACGTGATTTGACTGAGGCTTCATATGGGGCCAGAAATTGGCTTGTCTCATTTGCAAACACTCTGAAAAAAAGAAAATAAAGCCATTACATTAGCAACATCTTTAATGGAATCAATGTCACACATACATGAGACAGTACCACTTGCAAATATTGGTAAATATACTGTACCCAACAATGAATTTAAAATTTGGATCAGTTCCTGTTAGTCCAATTTCACTTGAATATTAAGAAAGTAGCTGAGAAGACCACTGGTGGCAATGGTTTGTTTGGACAATGGGATTGACCAAAAAAAAAAACACAATATTTGCATGAAACTGTGAACACAACAGACACACAAATGTGAAAACTATACTTAACCCTTTCTTTTCCACAGTTTTCACACAATGACATATCACTTTCATCAATATTTCAGATTCTATAATGTCCGACATTCTCTTAATTTTTTATTAAAAATGCACATTGCCTCTTGAACTTACAATCAATGAACATGCATGAAAATTTAAAAATTCAAAAAACTTACACCCCAAATTTATCAGCATTTGTTTGAAGCAAAACACAAGACATACTGGAAACAAATGTATTTGGGGCTGGCCCAGCATACATGCTACACAGACCAAACTATATTTGGTTTTGGCCCAAAAGGGTTATTTATGCTAACAAAATATTATGTAGCAGCATTTTTCCATTATAGATGTTATGGCTATATGTCTATGAATCAGCCACCAAAGGCCTGACTGTAAAATTGTACTGTATGGGTCACATCTCCCTTGGAATGTGGCTGGCAGTGGACCCCATGGGTGGTCTGCATATTTTGGTATCAAAACACATACACAAGACTTCATAAGAAAATTTAAATGCACTGGCACAACTCAACAAGGGGAAAAAAAGTTTATTTTAACCACATTTTAACGTACATGGACAAGGAATTAAACAAACAAACTCTTCTGCAGTGATGTCAACTCACTCATCCAAGAACACATTGTGTATGAAGAAAAAGAGTGAAGACTTAAGAAACTTACAACAAGAAACATGCCATTTAGATACAAAATGGGAAAAAGAGCAAAATTCTAATATAAATAGACAAAATGCATGATTTGATCAATGAACATCACAGTGTTTTTGTGGTTTTCGTTAAATTGTGCCAGACCATGGAAGGAGCCCGATCATGAATCCCTGACTGGAAGGTGTGACCTGTACCACTTAAAGGTGACTAACATCACAGAAGAAGATGTCTTATCATGGGCATCCAAATCTTCATGCTACAAAACAAAGGGACTAAGCAAACTATCCATATTAGTATATTACCATTACTACCAGGTCACCACCACTATTTGAAACACAAGAATCACACATGCTAAAAGTTAAATAACATAAAATACAAATGAAGTCCAGGGATACAACGTGATGAGCCAAAGGACAGTTTTTATGTCGAATAAGAGCAGGTGACTTATCACTTTCCTGAGAACCATATAACAATTCTGACAGGAGACTTTAATGCAAAATTGAAGAAAGATGATATTTTCAAGCCAACAACTGGGAATGTGAGTTTACATGAGGATAATGAAGCTAATGGTGTTAAGAGCAGTAAACTTTGCTACATCAAAAAATCTGGCCAAGAGTACAATGTTCCCATGTGGAAACATTCATAAATAAACCTGGACCTCCCCTGGTGGGAAGACTCACAATCAGATCAAACATGCATTAATAAATAGCAGATGGAATTCAAGGACACTCTGTATGTACACTCTTTCAGGGGAAATGACTGTGAGACTGATCATTATCTGGTAACTGCACAAGTTAGGGAAACAATGTTGTTAAGAAAACAAGCAGCATAAAAGTTGGATATAGAAAGATTCAATCTCAAAAAGTTAAGTGAGTTACAAGTTAGGAAACAGTATAACATGAATATCGTGAGCTGGGATTGCGTAGTTGGTATAGCGACTCGCTACAGGCTGGACAATCCCAGGATCGAATCCCTGTGGGGGTGAGATTTTCTGCACCTGTCCAGACCAGTCCTGGGGCCCAACCAGCCTCCTATACAATGGGCACTGGGTCTTTCCTGGGGGTAAAGCGGATGGGGCATGGCATTGACCACCCAACCCCATCTAGCGTTGATGGTAAACAAAGAGCAGAGCTATACATCTACTGCCCCTATGGGCCTTTGCGCCCTGTTCTAGGGTGAAATTTACCTCTACCTTTTATAAGATTAAAATCTCAAACATCTGCAGCTTTAGAAATCTTACATGATAGAAAGGACATAAAATGGGTCTAGGAAAACATTAAAGAGATTATCAGTCTAGGTCTGTACAAATGGAAGCAGCACAAACCATGGTTTGATGAAGAATGTTTACAATTTCTAGATCAAAGGAAGCAAGCTAAAATGCAGTGGTTATATGATCCAAAGCAATGTAGATAATCTGAACCATACAAGGCAACAAGCATTTCAGGAACAAAAAGAGGGAATATACGAAAGCTAAAATTTATGACCTTCAAACAAATAGTAAGAACACAAATATCAGAGACTTGTATAGGGGCATCAATAAAATTAAGAAGGGTTACCTGCCTAGAATACAGTAATGTATAAGAAAAGTGACCTGGTTGCTGACACTCACTGTATTTTGGTAATGTGGAGGAATCAGCCCTCAGCTACTAAATGTATATGTGATTAATGATGTTGGGCAGACTGCAAAACAAACAGCAGAGCCACCGAAGTCTTAGCCCAGCGCATGAGATTGAGATGGCTAGTGAAGAGTTAAAAAAGATACAAATCACCACATATTGACCCAATTCCATCAGAACTGATTAAAGGAGGAGGCAGGCTTGTTACTATTTGGAATGAGGAGGAATTGACAGAGCAGTGGAAAGAGTTGATCACTGTATATATTTACAATAATGGCAACAAAACAGACTGCAGTAATTATCAAGGTGTATCACTTTTGTCACCTATATACAAACACACCAGGATGACAATACCAAAAAAATATAAAATTTTGCCTGATGCCAAACTCCATATGCAGATGAAATTATTGGGGATGATCAGTGGGGTTTCTGACATTAGCAGATCACCTGCTGATCATGTATTCTGCATTAGTTAAATAGTTGAGAAAAATGTTAATATAATGAGACAGTGCATCAGCTACTTATAGAATTCAAGAAAGTCCGTCATTTAGTTAGGAGGGAGGTTTTGTGTAATCTCACTCAGTTTGATATCCAGCCCTCTGCAGCTAGAGGTGTAAGAAAAATGTGTCTAAATGAAAGCAACAGCACAGTTCAGGTGGCAAACATTTATCTTGACATATTTCCTATGATGTTCTGAAACAAGGAGATGCTCTTTCACCATTGCTGTTCAACTTTGCTGCAGTATATGTCTTTAGGAAGGTTCAGGCAAACCAGGAGGGCTTAAAATTAAATGGTATGCATCATAATGTGGTTTATGCAATTGATGTTAATATAATGGGTGGAAGCATACACACTACACGGAAAAACACAGAAGGCTTAGTAGTCAGTAATAAAGAGAATGGACTAGAAGTCAATGTAGTAAGTAATAAAGAGAATGGACTATAAGTCAATGCTGAGAAAACAAAGTATATGTCCACATCTCAAAACCAGCATGCAGGACAAAATCACAATATAAATATAGGTAATAAATCCTCTGAAAGGTGGAATAGTTCATATATTTGGGAACATCCCTAACAAATCAAAATTCCATGCATGATGAAATTAAGAACAGACTGAAGTCAGGGAATGCTAGCTATCATTCAGTGCAGAATCTTTTATCTTGCAGTTTGTAATTTTGCCTGTTGTTTTGTATGGGCATGAGGGTTGGTATCTCACACAAAGGGACAACACAGGTTGAGGGTGTTTGAGAATAGAATGCTGTGGAATATATTTGGGCCTAAGAGGGACAAAATGACAGAAGAGTAGAGAAGAATACATAACAAGCTTTATGCTCTGTGCTCCTCACCAAATAGCATTTGGGTGATCAAATCAAGAAGAATGAGATGGGCAGGGCATGTGGAAAATATGGGGGACAAAGAGGTGCAAACAGGGTTTTGCTGGGGAGACCTAAGGGGAGGAGACCACTTGCAAGACCTAGGCAGAGATGGGATAATATTAAAATGGATTTTCAAGAAGTGGGATGGGAATGTATGGACTGGTTTGCTCTGGCTCAGGATAGGGACAGGTGTCAGGTGTTTGTGAATGCAGTAATGACCCTTGGGGTTCCATCAAATGCAGGGAATTTCTTGGCTAGCCAAGGACATGTTTGCTTCTCAGGAAGAACTCTGCTCCATTGGGGTTAATTATAGATGAAGTCCTGAATCCAGTACATTCTTCTCTTGTATTGTCAGTCAAGTTACAAACCACTTTTCTAGAATGTGTAGGTTACTACTTGGTGCAGGACCAGTTGAATCACATTTCTGTCTTCTAGACATGTCATTAATTACTCATTCAAACATCCTTCATGTACATCCAGCTAAATGCAGCTGAAGTTTAACTAAAACTGCTCACCACAGAGCTACATTAACACATAACAAAACTCAATGGGAATCTCAGTCTTCATCACTGGAAACTGAAAACATACAATTCTGTAATGAATGATTCATAATAGATTTTAAGGTGATATTTGGTAGACAATTTTATTCCCATAATATTGGTGCAGCACATTTAACAGTCAGTTACAAAGCCAAATATGGGCGACAAATTCTGCTCACATGTAACATTCCTTCCCACTCCTACTGAACAGTGAATAAAATGAGACTGGTTTTATGGTGTTATTAGATGGTGGTGTGATTTTACGTTAGGACCTTGGAGTAATGACATTGTTTTAGTGGTTATATAAACCCTATTCAACATCTCATTTGGTTCCAGTTATTTTGGTCTTCATGTCATTGTAATGTCCATTCAACAGACCATTTTTCTAAGAAATGACAAATGAGGAAAGATGTTTACATCACACAAGACAATGCTACAGCTCACACTAAAAAACAGTTCCTGCTACCACTGAGCAATGCATTTGGTGAGCCAGTTATCCACAATTGGCCACCAAATTCCCCACATTTAAAACTGCATGATTTTTTTACCTGTGCAGCCTGCTGACAGATAAGATTTTTGTCAAAATCCATGCAAGTGAAGGAAATGAAAAAAAGATATTCCAGTCACTTTGAACATCTCCCAAGAATTGGGGTGTCTACTACTGCAAAATGTGTTGACAAGATATAAGCTTGAATGCAGGGGGAAGTCATTCAGAAAAATAATTTTTTTAAAATTTGCTTTAAGGTTACGATGATTAATGTAATATCAAGTAATGACAAAAAAGATTAAGGTCACTGCTCCTAGCAGGAAGAAACATTCAAAATTTCTGTGTTACTGCACTGGGTTTAGCAGGGGATGTCTTCCAGACTCACGCATCACACAATTAAAATTCCTACACCTACTGTCAAATATACAGTGACAACAAAATTCATTATTCTAACATTTAATAAATAATTTTTTTTTGGTCACTGCCAACATAGTGTATTATTTTTCCACATTCACTGCACTCTAATTCAGTAAATAACCCCAAGCTTGGAACTAATATGACCAAAACAATGATTCATATTCACGCCCACTCTCTGCTGCAAATCATAACTGCTCAACAATTGTGTTTATTTTCTAGTTTACGTATGATACAAACAAATTTCAGACTACTGATTACATGACCATATCCATAGCACAAAAACAGGCCCTTTCATTACCTACATAAAGACATTATTTTGTATCATTCACTACATACATTATGGTCTGGATTCAGTCAGCTCGGAATAGGGACCATGATGGGCTTTTGTGAATGTGGTGGTAAACAACACTTCGGCTAAACAAAATACTGAGACTCCGACTATCTGAAGAACTGTTGGACTTTCAAGGAGCACTCCATCCCATGGGATTAGTTAAATCATAAATACATTAATATTTCCTTGGTATAATTCTCTATAACCACCATTCTATAAATACCTCAGTTTAGTGTAGAAAACTTCATACCCCCTTATCATTAAAGGAAGATATGATTGTATAATCTGTATAAAGTACATTAATTAATCATTCACTGTTCAAATTCATTGTCAGACATCCGTGGAGAATAAAAAATATTAACATTAATGAATAATGCTGAACACTTTTCCATTCTTTGGCTGTAGTTTTTTCACTTGTTACAGATGAAGAGACAGATACATTGACCCCCTTTACCAAATACATATATTATAGCATCACCTCACAAACATACTACACCAAACAAGATGGAAGGTGAGGACTGTGCAGAGACAAAAAAATTTTATATGTATTCACATGCACACAAGCCTCACAGTTTCTCTCCTTATTCTGTCTCCCCAAGTACCAAGTCATTTACAATGGATATGCACATCACGTGGCAGTGACTGGCCAATACAATCTGTCTTTATGAAGCACATAAGATGAACCTATAATTTTGTTCAAACTTCAGCTTCAACATAAACTGCTAATAAGTTACCTTGACAGCAGCACCACTAACTCCATCAAGCTGACTGTCCAGAACCTTTTATAGTGTGCACAATCTGTGAGTGTAATTTCATAGTACTTCTCCAGTAAGAATAAGAGTGGATCAGTTGCAGAAATCATTACTAGGGATAGGAACTGTCAATTATTCCAGTTCATATTTTAACAGGTTGTATACTAATACTAACACAGTATAACTGTGTCACACTTCTAAGACAGCCGCCCTTCACACAGGTGGTGGTGGGCGCTGAGGGTGGGGGAGTGGAGGAGCAATCTAATCTGTCAATATATTAATCAAAACTGGTGTAATGAGCAGCCTAATAAGACTTCATATTTTTAATTTCCATGAAAGCTATTTTGCCTCTTCCTGTTTTACTTTTTTTTCTACTTTACAAAGGAAATAATAATACTTTCACACATGCATCCTACTTGAAACAAAAGCCATATGCATACTTGTTGAAAGCAGACGTATCACTCATGTTGCGACGATGTCCCCGAGGTGCAGCGAGTGTTGGAGAGCTGGAAGGAGTCACAGTCGTAATGCACTGGGAGACAGACTCCAGCTTGTGAACACCTGGCTTAGAACTAACTGTAGGAAGATTGAGAGATGGAGGGGGGACAGAAGGAAGGCCCTGTGGTGGCAGAGGTGGACAGTTCTCACCCACACAATCATCCTGAAATGGATCTGGGAAACCTGGAAGAATAAAACATGTATTGCAGCAAACTATGTGTACAGCTTCCCTCACACACACAACATGTGCGTCAACATCATAGACGATAACTGCCTTATGGATGGCAAATATGGCCACAGTCCACCCAAGACAAAGTGTGTGGTATCATGGCACTTTACTACAGACAGTGTCATATCAATGCAGGCTGGGCAATGGGCAACATTCCACTGTATTTATACCTTCAATCCATAGGGACGTTTGCAAGTGGTTTTACTTATTTCCCCACTAGTAATGGGTTCAAACTGGATTAACTAGCACGAATAAAATGTTACAGACAGAATCACAGACAAACTCCCCAGTATGGAGGTACCTACACACACAGAAGACACTCCTCAATATAGTGCTGGGAGTACCAGCATACCACCACTAGGTGCTCTATCACCAGTGAACCATGGATGTTGAGAAATCACCCTAAGATTGGGCCTTGCCATCTGTGAGACACCTACCACAAAATCAGTTCACATTCACTTACACCAAAGGAAGACAATGATGGCAGTTCTTTGCTAGGAACTAGCTTTGAGTATGGCAGCCAAAAATGAGAATAACTTGCTCTGGAGTAATATTCAGTTATGTTAGGGAACATGCTTACCACTGTTGCAGCTCTGTTCTGAGGGTGTGATTGTGGTAAGAATAAACATACAAAAGATGAAGGCCAAAAAATTGTTATTAGGTATGCAAACCTTCCGTGATGCACAAAAACCAGTATCAACCATGGTGACGAGGGATATCAACTACTGCAATAACCAGAAAAAGTAACTCAAGTCTATATGTGACACTAATGCACACCACATGAGATGGAAGAGCACTGGCACTAATCCAAGAGGAGAATGTTTAATGGAAATGAGTGAAATCTTGATTGACATTACTGAATTTTGAGTTTCCACAATTTAATACACTTTTTGTATGGTCCTGGTCAAATGCCAAAGAGAACAATTTACACCATTTTACGTGGTCCCACAAAACCATAAAATTGGTGTTTGACTGTTTGGTATGTGTAAACCTGAATATTCTTAAACAGTGTCATAAACCTGCCTCTGTAATTATAATATGAATATGGTCATTGATCTGACGCTATAGTCTATGAGGTAGGAAAGCTACTAAATGACCGGCAAATATCTGATAAGCCCTCCACATGATACACTTCCTTTCAAATAGGTAACTGACTCATCTCTCGGGACCCCATACAAAGTGAAATGGAAGTCTTACACAGATGACATACAGATAGATAGCAAGGCTGTAACACAAAAGGTTCTTTTGGTGCAGATGTAGAGCTGACCATGGACCAATTTGAAAGGGCATCATCCTCTTGTGCTATCACCAGAATCATCCGGCCAAGATCCCTATGTGTAAGAAAAAGTAAGGACAAATGAGTGCCCCAAATAGGCTTTTTAATGGGACCAAAAGAATGGGTCATTAGAAGAAATGTAAAAGAAGCTATCATACATTAGAACACATCAATTAGGAATGGTGAGAGATCCACAGAGATGTATTACCAAGGGAGGTGATGCAACCATACAGCTGGTATTGTTAAGTCCAATTACGCATAAGTTCCTTGCATTTGTCTACATAAGGCTTTTCCATACTGTCCATTAATTACAGTTACTTAGCTATCTATTACGCAGAAAAAATGTATGTCCAATTTTAAGAAGACAGATCAACACAGAAAAAGTTGAAAGTTATTTTGCTCCACAACCTTGTGGTTACACAGAAGGAAATAACTGCTGTTGCAATGTTATTTTCAGACCTTCTTTGGTGAAGACAAGTTTATCATGTAAAGAAAGTGTCTCATGTTTGTATATTTACTCCCAGACAATGTATCAGAACAAAACAAAACATAAAATATAACTCAAAATGTGTACTCTGTTTCTATACCTCACAATTCCACAGTCTCCCTCTTTGTTTCATAAACCCTGCCAGTGCTGAGCAAGTTTTTTTGAATCTGTCACTGTAGAACCCTTCAGGCTGTTCCAGAAACCATTTTCTCACAGCAGCTTGAACTTTATCACATGTGACATGAATTCCTTTGAGATGTTTCTTGACAGCTGCAAACAACCAAAATCAAGATGGTGCCAAACTGGGCTGTAAGGAGGGTGTGGTACAATTTTAAATCTGCTCTCTACTGCCGCTGAAGAAGCAACACTAGTGTGGGGTCTGGTGTTACCATGTTGAAAATGCATCGACTTTTGTCTCTGACAAACATGATTGATTAATTGTTTTGACCTCTTTTGGGCCTTCTAGTAAGTCTTGAAGTTGATTTTCGTACCTTTGGCCAAGTACTACTGGTGGATGATGCCTCTGTATCCCAGAAAATGGTGAGCATGCATTTACCAGCAGAAGTTTGAGTCTTGAAATTTTCTCTTTGTAGGAGAAGTGTAGGTCAAAATATACAAAGGACTTTTCATTTCTGGCTCGACGTGACGCACCCAACTCTCGCCATCTGTGACTATGCTGTACAGAAAACCATTACTTTCACTTCTGTAGCAAGTATTCATCCACTTGCTTTCAGTCTTTCTCCCTTCATTTTGGGCGTAAGCTTTAATGGCATCCATCAAACGCACACATTTTTGTAACACAAACCTGCAATAATCTCACTGACACTGATTAAGCCAAAGTTTGGCTTTTCCATTATGACTCTCCGAAATTCATCAATTTTCTTGATAAAGTTTGACTTTTTTTGACTGTTCAAATTAAGAAATGCAGTGACAGGACTTCCAGACTGAAACTGGTCATTCAGATCCACATTTCTGCCATTATCCCATGACCTTCTCACTCCACCATGCACACTATTTATGTCCTCAGTATCTTCACCATAAAAATCTAACATATTCTTTCTAATGAATTCCAATGGAAGTTACATTTTTGTGTACCAGAAACTCAATAAGTGTTAGGTGTTTGATGTGATTCGAGATGGTTGAAAATGAGTTGCTCATTTTGAACAAAATATAATACAAACCCCCCCAAGGTTACCATTCCGTACCCCACCACAATCTCCGATTCAAGGAACCACACACAAGTTGGGACAAGTTCTGCCTCAAGAGAACATTGCTTGTGAGCCATACCTTCATTGAGTCGTAACCTTTCATACACCCCTCATAAAAATACGATGAACCTTTGGTCAAAGAAAGATAACATAAATATGTACTGCTGACAAGATAAGCAAATCTAAGCACAAACTTAATATAACCCAGACACATGGTACAGCTCTCTGAACAGCAAACATGTCTCAGAAATGATGTTATATCAGCCAGCAACAAGGTAATCCAATTTTAAACCTAACTGCCTGTTCCCTTACCTGATGCTGGGAACAAGGCTTCAAGAGATTCCCTGCTGTCCTCAGAGCTCTTTACTGGCACTGTAGTAATGTTTGTGGTGTGGCCTTGTACAGAGACTGCAGGCACACTGGAATGACTCGAAGAGGGGTTGCCTGCCAACCTTGTGTCGAAGCTTACAGTTGCTGATACAGGAGAAGGAAATAAAGTTTGTACAGGAGTAACTTGCTGTACTGCAGGAGGATGTGGAGGAGGTTGATGGGAGCTAGACCCACATGTTGTACCACTTGCAGCTGTAGTAACAGGTACAGGTAAAGATTCACTTGCTGCCACAAGTGCACCATTCACTGGAACAGGTGACTGAGATAGGGAAGGAAGAGCATGGGGGGCAGTCTGTCGACGTGCAGATGCTGCCATAGGGACTGGTGAAGAACCTAAAGGAAGTGGAAGTACGACTCCAACAGAGAGTGGCTGGCCTCCCTTTGGACGCTGTCGTGGAGCAACACTGGTACCCTCCACCACTGGTGTCACCGTTTGCTTCATTACTTTCACTGATGTGTGCTTTGCTTCACTCTCCAACTGGGGACAAGGCAGCTGATCGACTACAGGCACAGAAGTCTTCTGCAGTCAAAATAAGGAACTCCACAGTAAGATATCACACGCAAATTTCCTACCTATCTAGACAGAGCCTCCAAAAACAAAGGAGACAGGGCAGGAAAGAAAGAAAGAAAGAAAAATAAAGCATTCGGTCGTAAGTTATGCAATACACTGCATTTTCACCTTCTGAAGTACTACCCTGTTTTTTAGTATGTGACATGTTAGCCTGGAAATGTGGGTAGATACAGGCACAGCTTTCCTGAACAAGTTATTGCCAGTGTCTAAAGCCACTCCCAACAACAAAGCTGTAAACAATGAGTCCCCTGTTACTAATGACAGGAAACAGATGCAGTTGTATGAGGCAACACCTTTCATAATCACAGCCTCCTAGGAAGACACACCTAGCATCCAGTTCTCTTCCATACTAAAGATACTGTATAAATTGGTATAAAAATTAATTTGTGACTGCATGCACAGTTGTATAGCCAGAACTTATTTTAATATTATTAATGTTCTATCCATGAAGCACATTATTCATACATGAATTCCAGGAGTTAGTTATACAGGCAAGTCTTGTTTTACGCAATTTATTTTCACGCAATTTCACTTTAAAGCACATGAATGATTACAATGGTAATATAACCAATAGCTTTGGCATTTGTTACCAAAATGAGTGAGAAATGTAAATCTACATCACCCAAAGCAATCCACGTGCAAAAATTGGTGAAGACAATCAGTACTGAAGAGAAATTAAATGTAGTAAGCAGACTTGAAAAGGTGAACAAATTGTTGACAGATGCCTGAATGTTATATTCACTCATAGTAGCATACGTACGATTCATGATAATGCTGACAGAATTACAGAAAGTGCTACATCAGGAACTAAAGAATTAATAAGTGGTTATGTAGTCAATAACACAACTGTTGTGCTATTGACTACATAACCACTTATTAGTTCATATACACACAACGGGGATGGCACAATTCAATGGAACTAAAGAGTTTGTGTAGCAAGACTACCAAAGTCCTATCAGTTTGACCCATACCAAAAACTATGATATGAGTCTCTTACATTTTTAATGCATTAGAAATAAGCAAATACACCATACAGAAACGTATGTATATTGTAAATGTAAATGTACAGTACATACATACATACTCTACATGTCTGTATGTCCATTAGTGGTACAGTCATATACTATATAGGACAAAACACAACTATATTCTATCAATTATACATGTAGCGACATGTTTCAACTCAAAGAGTCATCATCAGGCTAATCACTGAACCATATCTAATGTAGATTAAGTAAGTGCACATTTTGGGATCCCAAAA
>Ga0123354_10005187_pt1 | contig 18836 bp, 15 predicted proteins | sample TergutLab28metaG_2_FD_97872 | JGI IMG/M metagenome (GOLD analysis project Ga0123354, IMG submission 97872) | Labiotermes labralis P4 segment gut microbial communities from Petit-Saut dam, French Guiana - Lab288 P4 | ecosystem: Host-associated > Arthropoda: Insects > Digestive system > Gut ...
AGTACATTGACGATACAGGTAGAAGAGATATCGTCTGGTGGCAGCGATTCGTGGCATGTAATGGGTATGGTATAAAGTGGGAATTTTGTAGAATAACTCCGCTCTGTGCCGATCGGGTATTAGTGTGGGCGCACTATATGTGAGGGCAAGGGACAAAGTAGGATTTCTGCTTATCCGTTGTGCATTAAGAAATAATTTTTGAAACAAAGTTGTTTTTAAACAAACTGTGATAATGGACAAAATCAAAAGTTTCATCATTAATTTAACTGTATGCTTTCCTATGGTATCAGTAGCACACTGCAAACCACTTCATTTACAGGAGGAGAGAATGGATTTATCCTCCATGCTCTCCTAATATTTAAATCTGTATCTGAAACAGGGGACTATCATACAGAAATGAATGCAAGCAATTTCACCTGGTAATTTGATGTATAGCATTACATATACTGTAATCTGTCTTTACAAGGAGTTAATTAGTGTAACACAAAATTACAGAAGTCAGTAAGTTCATATTTTAAGTCAGTGGAGGCCAAATTCTTCATAACATATCTTAAAATACTCTTGTTAATACGCATCATTTTGTGCATTAGGTTGCTATGACAGAAACTCATTCTGGACCTTCCTGCAAATTCAGAGGTGGTACTGGACAGTGCAGCATAACAAAGTGTACAGACTGACAGGCTGACTGCCAACAGCAGGAAAGACCTCTGGAAGGAGTGGTCGGAACCCTGTGACATACAGTACACAGATGAGCAACGAAAATTGAACTCCATGGATTAATCACACTGAACAAACCACGATTCAAGACATTTCATGTTGACAGAATTTTGACAAAAAATAGACACATTAAATTACATCTTATGGAAAATCCTCAGTGTTTCATTACAATTCATTTGAGATGGCAGGAAGCAATGAGAACGCGCTGTTGGTTTCCTGCATATCTTAAGTACGGATGTGGAGTCAATTTTGGATGGTAATAAAAAGGTGCTCTTGTTTTATAAACTCGATCCACTCTGTTGTATTGGCCTTGGATTCAATGGTGCCAGCCTTATGTGAGATAGACATTGCAGAGTTCAGGCAATTATGCATGAAAAATATATCAATGCACAGTATGTGTATTGTTCAGGACACCGACTGAATCTCGTTAGTGTTCAAATGTTTTCCAACACATCTGCAGCAAAAGAATTCTTTGATGCTGCTGGCCAGCTAACAAGGTTCTTTTCGGTAAGTTCATAGCGTGATGATTTTAGAAGCTATATGCATCGGTCAGCCAGAGACAGTGACACAAGGAGTTTATTAGATATTCTGAAGGCAATGGACCAAGATATTTCCCCAGCTCTGTACAAGTTTTACTTTGCACTTGGTTACTTGTCCTCAAACATCATGTACAGCAGGTCGCATGATTTCCAGCATGAAATGGGTCACCTCTGGTAGGCACTGCAGCAAACTGTGCCCACTATCATTTGAAAGGGATCTGTCACTTAATCTGAACTATGATGAAATAATTCAACACTGTTACAAAGTGAGAGGCCAGGTCCGAAATGCGGCAGCAACATGCCACACAGATTCTCAGACACTTTAATGGTTTACTAGAAGTAAATTCACATTGCTAGAAATAATGCTTTTGACAAATGACATAATGCAAAAGTGCTGTTTACCTACTGAGGAAGAATACTAGAAAACCACTTCCATGTAAGTACCATTTACCTACTACCTTAGATATATATAAAGAGAGGCATACACCACAAAGGTTTACCCATTTCTACATTTCACACACTTGTTCTCTCTCCTATAGAAAACCAAATGCGCCAAGCCTACACACACATAGCAAAACCCTGGAGGCAGACCAACCCCCGCCGAGAACAACAAGTTCTGAAGAATAAGGAGAAGATGTTAAAGATGTCAGAATAACCAATCACGCAAAAACACCCCCCCCCCCTCAACATAGGAGCATTAAGATACCACACCTGCAATTACAGTTTCCTCGTAACCCTACACCTACCCAACCGGAAAGATCCACACTACAAATTCATTGACCCAATAGATATCCCACCAAATTTAGCTTAACAAAAGCATGTAAAATGATGATGAGATCTCAACATCACCATGCGGTTTAGGCATATTATATAAAACTCTTTTAGCAAGAAAGTTGTCAAAACCTGCAGAGGGCCACTACAGGCCGAAACATGTAGTTTTTCCATTGCTAATAAACACCATCATTTAGCCATATATTTATGGTTGTGTTTTTGACTAATTTACCTCACCATATAATCTTACATTATTCTTAGGGAAATTTTGATGGAACTTACAAAAACTAAATTCTCACACAGGAGAATTTTGTATCTGGGAACTTCTTACCCAGGAAACTGCTGTACTTGTCTGTTATGGTTTCTGTAATTCACATCAAATCCCCAAGTTAGCAGATCATCTCTTGCTGGCTATTGAAATCTTTTTAATTCAGTACATCCACATATACTATCAGTGATTCAAGAGAGAAATAAAAATGTTCTCTAAATTTACCTCATGGCTCAAAGCTTCTTAATATAGAGTACAGTTTAATTTATTTCCATGGTTTAACATCCTACAGAGAGGGTCTTCATCTGTCAGGTGCACTGCCATAATTGAAACCTTGTGAAGCACAATGGAGTAAAATAAACTTTGCCTAAAAAGCTCCCAGCTTTCTTGGATGTTATGAAAACTCATTTCTGACTGCCCACAACATGATGGAATTTTCATTCCTTTGACTTCTTACACTTATGTCTGATAAGACGATGTATAATCAGAGTGTCACAAATGTACAGTCATATACGAGGGATGTCTGTCTTAAGACGATTATAATACTAGCCACTCAAAATGTCACCTTACTCAGAAATGTGCAACTACACCCTGTTCAGCGTTCAGTTGTGAGTATTGACTATACAGTAACCAGTCACTGCAGCTACAGTTCTGTGAACGCTTGGTTTTCCCAAGATTTGGGGTTGCCAAAACAATGCTGATGTTGGGATATGACTACATGTACAACAGTTAAAATAAAACTTACTCCTTTCCTATGTTACATCTCAAATTCCACAGAATAGCTGATGTATTTATATGGACTGTAGTAACATGGTAACTGACCATTTAATATACCAGCAGCAGTGCTAAGTAGATAGTCTGGGCTGACCACTGAACAAAGTACAGATGAAACCCAGCCATCCAGGGTATTACACTGTACCAACTGGTAAAGAGTTACCAACGTTTCAGAGGAGTACAGGTGTCTCCATTTTAGGGCCTAGCTACAATTTCCTTGGACTGATCTACCCTGAACATGGGGGTATTACGCTCCTTGAAAATGTCAATACCTTAATAACCCATGAGTTTTGAGGTTTTCACCGTGGCATAATCAAGGATCCCAGACTTGTGGGATGTGACACAGCACTGCTGCATGAGTTGTTCCCAACACTTCAAAGGAATGCATATCCCTCATCTGAAAGGGTAAATGGTCCCACAATAATTTATCCATAGGCCACTGACCATTGAAAATGAAAGCAACATGTTCCTTCGAAACATAAGGACTCAGCAATGCAGCATCATATCCCAGAAGACTGGAATTCTCAACTACATACTAGTCAACACAGTGCAACATCACACAAGACTTGAATCTTCATTAATATCCCTGTGAGAACCTCAAATCCAGCAGATGAAGTTTCATTTACTTTACATAATTTAACTTCATTAGCAAACAGCAGCTGTAACTGTTCTCTCACTTCACTCAGAAGTGTAAGAAATATGACTGGTACAAACAGACTGGTTATTCGTTTCATTCCTGAAGCCAAAAGAAATGGCAGCTAAAAGTTATGTTCTCTGAGGAAAAACTAACTCCTGTCTCTAACTTCAAGTCTGAAGATCAAGGCAGTATGTTCCTCCAAAATGTTGCTACCCACCTTGTAAACTGCAATGCAATGTCATAACTCAGAATACCATGATATATACTTTAACTACCATGAAAATTTCAAACATTGTAACTAACATATGTAAAAACCTTTGTAAACATGCAGACTAATGTGTTTCTCTGGCTTGCAAACTCACGAGTGGGGTTAAAGAAGCAATTAAGATCCAATGTATTCATTTTCTTGGAAGGACTAGTGGACATCATAATTAATGAATATAAGGCAGTGACAATACTGTATTTACTCAAATGCAAGACAAGGTTTTTTCCTTAACTTAGGCAGTCATTTTTAATTCAGGTATGAAGCACTGAACCAAACTGCCCTGTACCAGACCTTGCCACATGTGATCACTCTGATTCAGACCATGCCAACCAAAACCAAGGCCAGTATCACCAAATCATCATGTGTAGATGAAGGACAGAACAGAGCATGATGAAAGTTATTTACATATATTTCAATGAAAAGAAAAGAAATTAGGAAGTATTTATAAAGTTAAATTAGACTAGTACAAACAGTATGTTATTAATCTATTCATTGCCCGGTGGTATGTGTAAATGTTTTGTTCATGATAGTGGTACTCAAGGAACAGAAGGTTGAAGAGCACTGCATTAAAAATGTCAGACCACATAGAGAAGGCTTGTGTTCGGAATGGAATCAGGTAAAGTTATGATGTGAAATTTAAACTAATGGTAATTATCTATGCCAAGAAAATAAACAATTACAAGGCAGCAAGGAAGTTCAGTGTTGTGGAAGCATAGGTACAAAGGTGGAGGGAACAAAAACAGGAGCTGATAAATGCAAACTCCACCCAAAAGTCATTCAGTGGCCCCAAGCATGGACATTTCCAAGAATTATATATATATATATATATAAATGTTGAGTTTACATGCTTGAAGGGGGGGAAAAAAACTGAAGTGCTGATTTCATGGAAGACAATAAAACATAAAGCACAGGAGCCTGCCAAACCACCCATCACATGGCACCATTTCAAGGCCAACATGGGTTGATGCAAGAATATGATGCAGAGGAATGGGTTCAGACTTCGAAGAAGAACCTCCCTTTGCCAGAAACTACCAGCAGACTTCAAAGAGAAGCTTGTTGCTTTTCAGCGAAGTGTGACTAGACTTCAAAAAAGAACAATTGTGTCCTGAGCCAAATAGGAGGTGCCAATGAAATGCCAGTGTATTCTGATATGCCAGCCAATTACACTGTAGATGAGCAGGCAAAATCTGTGGCTAGTAAAACACTGGGTTATGAAAAAATGCGCGTAACTGTCATGTTAGCAGTACCAGTAGATGGTAGAAAGTTGCTGCACTACACGAGTCTGAACTGCAAAACAATGCCTAAGGAGCAAATGCCTAGAGGAAACACTGCCAGATGCCAACCTAAAGTTTGGATGGCCAATGACCTTATGAAGTATTTGTGTTACTGGTGTTGAACAGAATGCCAAGAGTGCTCCTGAGAAAACTGTGGATGCTGGTGATGGATGCATTGTAGGAACATTTAATACCAGATATAAAAGCCACAATTACTGATAGTTCCACAGAGACCTTGTGGTTGTACCTGAGCGGATGACCTTACACCTGCAGGTGTTAAATGTTGTGGTGAACAAAATGTTCAAACACCACCTAAAGCAGCTGTATAGTGAGTGGCTCTTGACAAGGGACCATGCTTTGACCTTGGCTGGAAGAACTGTGAACCCTAGTGAGACTCTTTGTTTCTTGGTGGATCATAAAGTAATGGCACCAAAAATGATTGTGAAAGGTCATAAGGAGGGTTGTACATCTAATGACATGGATAGGACCGATGATATGTTGTGGAATGACAGTGAGGATCGGAATGTTCCTGAGTACGAGGAAGATGAAGACACTGACTGTGAAGATGGAGACAGTGACACTGACTGGTAAAGGTGGACATAATCTGACATGCTTCGTGTATTAAGTGTAGGAAATTAATAGTAAAATATTTTTTCTTAGCACACTTCATACTTCTGGGGGTCTTAGATTAGGGCTGTCCTGAAGCTGGGTAAATACAGTAAATTCACCACCATCACCTCAGTTATGTGACAAGCACATAGCAAACCTTAATGTTGAGTGACTTGTCAACACACAAAAACAATATCATTAACAATTAATAAAAAGCTTTCTTCTCTAATCAACATAACAATTCAGTACTGTTAAGAATTCAAGTTAAGAACAGGAAGAAGGTATAACATTTACCACTTACCAGTCATCAACACAGAATAAAAAACTTCATGAATAGACTTCTGTGATTAGAAGGATAATGACGAATGAGCAGCATAGTCTGTTCCGACCAAACCTCGACAAATTAATGAGAATTCTCTCACAGTCTCCTGCAACTTGCGCTTGTTGGCACGTTCTCTAGAAAAGACCATACAATATATATTACCAAATAATCATACCAAATACTTTTCCTTCAAAGCCCTACACACCACAAAATATTGTAAAGAAACATACGGAATTGGTGATGTTTTAATAAAAATCCAATATTTCATCGAAAAAGAGACTTCTGTCTAAAAATCAAATGGTTTATTTAATGAACCAGTGATGTATAATGTCCTGAACAGTTCTAAGGCATGCATTTTGAAACCTTTCAGCTACTTTTATATAATGTAGGAAAATTTGGTAAACACTTCAGCAGTCCAACTACCAAAACCTGCTTTAATAAAGACTTACTTAAGAACCATCTTAACAAATTGCTCCTTTTGCTCTCTGGAAGCTCTGGAAGAAGGGAAGCCATCTTGATGGACAGCTTGCTGTAGCCAGCGACAGAGATTGTCGCAGTGTTTCTTGTTCATGGCCAGCAAAATTTCTGATAAATGTTCCAGTACAGATCTGGGAGAGTCTCCACCTGAATAAAAGATACAATGTTTATCAATATATTAAGGCGGATTTATTGTAACAATATAAAAAACTGATACTTCACATTCAGGGTGATGTATCATAAATCTTCAGATAATCATTCAAGCATTCAGATAAATCAATAATACTGCCATAAAGCATTCCCACTTTTAGCCATTACAATGTGCATTAAAACTGTCAATATTTCAGTTTGGTGCTAATAAGAAAGATACTACATACAAACAATGAACTAATAGAGATAACACCAATATATGTAAACAAAAAAAGTTACAGTCCACCCTAGAACAGGCCATGAAGGCCCAGAGTGGAAGTAGAGGTACAGATCCACTCTTTTTTTAACCTGGGCACTAGATGGAGAAGGTGGTCAATGCCACGCCCCACCTGCTTTACCCCCCCCCCAAAGAAAGAGACGCAGCACCCACTGGGTCTGGACAGGTACAGAAAATCTTGCCCCTCAAGGATTTGATCCCCAGACCATCCAGCTTGTAGCGAGTCGCTATTCTGATTAAGCTACCCTGGCCCACTTCTAAACAAAAATATTATTAATTTAAGCGGTTAGATCCACAACTGTATGAAATGAAATAAAATTGTTTCAATTAAATTTTTCCACATGCAGCATAATTTTAAGGTCTAATGGGGAGGTAACTCACCCATCTGCATTTTTAATAACCATAATTCTTTTCACCCACCCGCATCTTTAATCCACAAAACTATGTATCATATTCCAATAACTTGTAATATTGACAGCCTACACTAAACTTGCCCAGAAAATTTACTGTTCATTCATAATGGTCAAATGTAAACAAGGAAAAAATCGCTGACCCTGGCTACTGGTAGTGTGAACAGCTTAGGCATACCACAGGGTCATTATTTTATCTGACAGCTATGTGTTGCCACATCCTGTTGGTTCAAATAATTTTAATGTATCCCACTCAACCAAATGCCCACAGATCAGAGAAGCAGTGGCAGAAGTGACAGACAATAGTTGCCTGATAAACAAAGATCACATATGAAGGTTTCATTCTGCTGGGATATGACACAGCATCAATGGGTGATCAGATTTTCATGCCCTCATCTTCAAGGGTTGACCTTGAAAAAGAGGACATTATGTTGCTTCAAAACAATGGAGTCCAATTATCCAGTAATGCAGCTACTTATCCCAGAATAATGAGATCATCATCTACATTGCTGCAAAAATCTCAAAATTCACGATGACTCTGTATATCTCTAACTGGGTCATAAACTGTTACTTGATGTCAGAAAACATCAGAGTTTCACACAGCTTATGACTAAACAATTCACACCAGTTTTATTGAGTCAATTTTTTGTTAAATAAGTATGTAATAGGTAATTTTACAATAATGAACAACACAAGACACAATACAGTTTAAAGCGTGAAAGTAAGTTTTATCACTTCTCCTATATGCTGCAGCATAGCTCGAACATCAGGAAGAATATTTAGAACAAAAATAGTCATTACTCAAGTTTTAAATTAAAAGCCACTACACTTAGCCAGCTGACGTATTATGAGGTATAACTGTACATAAATGTATTCCCACAATCTACATAAAACATCCCAGCAACTAATTTCAGCATTGTATTTTACATGTTCCCACTGACAATGGCCCAGCTAGGCTCAAATACACATGCACGCACTCTCACATGTTCTAATCATGACTTGGACATAATATTCAATGCTACATAATATATTATGGACATATCAGCATATCACAGTTTGACACAGAAAAGTGCCAATTATAATACCTGAAAATCTGATATTTTCAGTCAGTAACTGCTCAGTTCAATTTATGTGGTTATGTACAAAATTTATAAAGAGGACAGTGAACAAACTACGTACGTGGACACAAATAAACACACTTGTGAATTCCATACTATTGTGTTCCTGACGAAAAATGTGCAGAGTAGGATACAGAGTAAGGAAATGTGGTAAGTTTGGATTTGAAAAGGGACTAAGTTCTAAGTTTTATCACAGTCAGACTTTAACGAATGCAAAAGTTCTGAATGTTACTTACCAATACAACGAAGAAGTCTCTGCACCAACGCTTCTCCGCAGGCCTGCACCACTATCAGTAGCTGAGGCAGCTCTCGGCTCTGTGACACGAAGGTTACCAGAAAGGATGTAGCAGATTTAACTGCTGGTGCTTCTGGTAACGAAAGTGTCATGATTCCTGTAAAACAATTACATGTGAATCATCTGATAGGGTATTAAGATCAGGTCAACTGGTATATACTTAACAACTCTCAACAATTATTTGCCAGTCAACACAGTGTAACATCCCAGGTGATTTAGATCTTTAGCAAAACCACTGTCAGAGTACCAAATTTTGCAAGTCACTAGTGAGTGCAAACAATTCTATACTCTATGTCAATCGTACATTACGAAGGCTGTTAAATTTGTCTATGTATGAAACTGTGACATCCACTCTCATCAAATTACCACATAGAATGGGTCAGTTTGATCAAAACTGAGTGGTATGATATGAATCTGACAGTGAAGAGTTTAGCGTGATAATGCTAGTGAGCAAAGAGGCCTGGTTTTATTATGCCATCTATACTATATAACACAATAAAGCAAACCATACACAGCCAAACAAGGAAAGTAGTAGCCAATGAATAGCACAGCAGTGAAACAGTAAAATTCCTGCATGATGTGACATGTGACAAAAATATGCCTCAGCACATTTCACTACTTCTCCTTTCACTATAACAACAGCGCGGAATGAACTTCTCTCCATTGCCCTTAATTTTACCTTTCCTTATCTACAGGCTACAGGCCACCTTAAGGTAATTCAATGAATACCTGAACTCACCACACTGGAATAGAGAAGTTAGGTTGATTTCTTCACCACTGACAAACAGTTGTGGAGTCTTCTTAAGGATCTGCGCAAGGAGATTGAAAAAGGCTTCCAAAAGTTCAGCATGATCTGACAAGCTGGTTCCAGGAGTGCTGGAGTTGCTACTACAGGCCATAATGGTGACTGCACAGAGCTCCCTGAGCAGAGATTCCATAAGAGGCAACTGGGACCTGTCTCTGCCATACATCACTAGGAACTGTACAGAAAAGAACAAATTAAAAAAATGTTTTTAGTCATGACTTAAGTTTTAGGCACTATCCATCATCTCAGGCTAAAAAAACCCACAATGTTTTGGACACTGCATCCATCTCCATCTTTTGGTGGAATGTGGACAAGTGAAGAATCAACTCTGCTGCAGCCCTTAGAAGGCACTGGTTTCAACCCCTGCCATGCCTATGGCCTTACACCATACTCAGAATCCTTTGAGATAAAAAAAAAAAAACTGGTTATTATTATAAATGTCTGCAACAAGGACCTAAAATGAAGACACATCCTACTCCCTAAATAAAACATGTATTTTCCTCCCCAAAGCCTTGAAAATATTACATTATCTGTGAGTGTTGTAAGAGTTCAGTCCTCTCCTCAAAAACCCTGCATTCAGTGTGTTAGTCAGCAAAGCTGTCAATTACTTGGAAAACACAGGGTCAATGGTACACTCTACCCAACAACAATCAAGTGGCCTGAAGTTTTTTAAGTCCCACTCCAGAAGTGACATGACATACAGCTGTCATCATAATTTGAATCCTTCATAGTTTCTCTATATTTGTGCATTCATGGCATTTCTCTGTCTTCCATTCATTACAGTCATTCATGCCACACATATATTAACCAAAGACACCAATATCTTTGCTTAATTTGAAGTTACAACACGAATCAACGTTCATTAATTTTCCAAGCTAGCTCTGCTGCAAAGGTCAAATACTGCGAACAGTGCAGATCCTTTTCATGTTCACATCTAACTGAGTACGTTAAGGCACAATGCCAATATTCTTCAGAGACAAAATATATTGGTTGGAGTCCTGGCATTGGCATAATTTTTTTCTTTTTGCATATGTTATATTCTCACAGACACTAAAATAAACTGTACAGAAACACATCTGTTATTTAATGATATATTTCAAAAGTTATCTGAACTGCACTGGCAAGGCTACAAATGCGAGTGACACAAATATTTCTGTTATATTTTCATAATTTCTTGTTTACTGGCATTCTGATTTACACGGTTTGTTTTCAAACATGACCCAGAACAGGAACATCATATTTATTTGTGCTTGTGGGACGTAGTAAGCCAAGAGATCTGACACTGGGCTGAACAATTTGAAAAATATACAGAAAGGAACTGTTAAGTGTGTGATGCCTTTGGCTTGCTTTAAACCTAGTGTACTATCAACTCATGCTGTATGGCTGTGAAAATGAAGTTTACTTCACTTAAAGCACTGTTACACAGGCACTATGGTTAGCATGTCAGAAAATACTTGGTAAGGTATTGCCAATATATAAGCCACGTTCAACACATCAGGTTTCCTAACCTGTAACTTTTGTGTCTCTCAAGTATTTTACTTTTTGGATGGAGGTAACCCCTGTAGCAAGGGGGACATAAAACACATGGTGCAAGATGCTACTCATATGATACATTAATGCACAAAAGCAATGACACTGTGAAATTTATCCTACAAGAGAGTTTGTAATGTGATCCGGTTTATATTGGTGAGATATGCTTCTACCACTGACATTCACCATAAATTGTTGGAGGTGTATGGTGATGGCATAATGGAGTACAGCATGCTGGAAAATGGAAAAATGAGTTTAAAAATGGTCCAGCAGACATACATGATGGTGAATAAACATGCTGGCCCAGCACAACAAAGATGGATGTGAACACAGCAGGAGTGGAGGAAACAATTTTTAGAAAACTGGTGAGTCACAACCTGAGATTTGTCCACTGCACTGGAGTTGCCCACTGAAACTGTACACAAAAGTGTCCATGAAGAAATGGGACATCACAACCTGTGTGTGCACACTGGGTTCCAAGATGTCTGATGAAAGAGCACTGAGATCAATATTTTGAAAGTGCTCCTTCACATTTTCAATGGTTTCAAGAAGGAAATAAGTTCCTGGAATCCACATTGGTAGGCAATGAGACAACGTAATTTCACTCAGCAAACAAAACAAGTTGGAATCAAGTGGAAACACCTAACTTCTCAAACAGTAAAAAAAATGCAGTGTGTCAGTCTGCTGGAAAGGTCTGACACCTATATTCTGGAATGCAGGAGTCATCCATGCTGAGTTCATGCTTAAGGGCATAAATGAATGCCTACTGTTACACACTGTGTAAAATGTGTGAAGCTATTAGCAGAATGAGACTTGGACATCTGTTTGGGGTGTGATCTTGCAACACAACAAGCCAAATTCAGACAGCACATGTCAGACATGAACATTGCAGTCACTTCACTGGGAACTTCTGGACCATCCACCCTACAGTCCCGACCTTCCCGTATCAGACAACTACTTGTCTGAGCCACTAAAGCAACACATGAGAGGATGCTGGTTCAAAAATAAGGAAGAAGAGGAAATGACTATTCAAGAACGGCTGCAAATACAGAAGCCTGATTTTTATCATGATTGACTATTAAAATTCACACACAAATGGAACAAATGTATCAATGCTGTCAGGAATTAAACAGAAAACTAATGACACTTCAGTGTAATAAATGAGTTAAATTTAATGTGGAAACCTTACCTGTTGAATATTCTGTTCATTGACAGAATATTTACAAAGTGAAAACTGACAACATGCCTGTTAATACCAATCAACATTACAAATTTCTGCTTGTCAGCTTGAAAAATCTATACAGCTCACTGAGGAAGCTATAATTACCAGTGCTCTCCACCATACAAAAAAAAAAATATAAGTTACAATTAGTCAAGACTACAAATGAAGTCCAAAAACAAGCTAGAGAGAGAGAGGGGGGAAGAGAGAGGGAGAGATACAGAGAGTGAGAAAGAGAGAGGTGGGAGTGGGAGTTATTTAATGAAACTGTCCATTTCTAAGATTATACAACACTCGCAGATGAATGCAACATGAGTATGGAGCATGGTGGTGGTGGTGGGGGAAAAAAAGAGAGAGAGAGAGAGGGGCGAAAGGGGGGGGGGTTTCAAAGAACAGTTGTTGCACTGCCAATTTGTCTACCATAAATCCTATGTAGACTGGCATTACATCAAATGTTAGCCACCATGGTGGTAGATGTGACTAATCGCGTGGGCCATGGAATGGCCAGACAAGCTACAGTTCTTCCTCAAAGAGCAAATACGGAAAACAGTGAAATGGTGAGGGATGCTGTGGTGTATGGTAGAGAAGCAACAAAATTTCAAAGAATCCTGCTGCCTCTTTCATCAAGATACCTGTGTCTTCTTACATGCTGAAGACAAAGAAAGCAGGTTCTCTGAAATGTTGGTACATATACACAAAACTACATAGCATCAAATCCAAAGAAGATCCAATATTCATCAGAAGAGATCTCAACTTCAACTCAACTTCACCTCATGGACATATGTCCATGAGGTGAAGTTGAGCTGAAATACACCAAACTAAAATGTGGTGAACTGGAACAGTGGGATATGCTACTAAGCCTGCCATCATGCAAAATGGTCACAGTGAAGTGTGATGCAAGTTGTCAGATAAAATAATGCTCTGTTTATTTGTAGTTACAAATACTTGTTGGGTTTCTGTGTACTGGCTTCTTCCTTCTACACTTGTACCTGTCTAGCTAGATCCAAAGCAGCTGGATATGGTTGAAGCCGGTAGCTCTTCACCAGTAGCTCCAACATTTCTGGCACTAGAGGTCTGCAGTCATCCAGAAGTGTTGCCAACGCATGCTTTACAGCTGAGCATACTGCCTGCAAGATGGATCATCATGTACAATGACTATATGAAGGACAGGGCATCTATATTTACAACAGTCACACCCAAACAATTTGTTCCAATTATGCCAACATATCAACCTTAAAAAAAATTAAACACATAAATGTTTGACACACATTTTATAACCAGACTGTGCAAAAGATATTGGTGTAAATTAAGACATCCTCATAACAACTAACAATGCAAAGTCACTAATGCTCCTTATTTCTGGTCATATCCCAATGCCCCTGTTATGGTTGATCAAAGACTTCCAGGCCCATAACACACCAAGATTTTAAAAGGCAAAATTAAGAGAAAAATATTTCATTCACACTTGAAGTCCGAATACACAAATGCTATTCAACAAAATGGCAGTGCAGTAGGAAGTTGCTACTGGCCACAGAACACCATAACATCTTCGTCACTTACTGCCACACTTATCATTACTTTCGTTATGGTTTGAACTTTCCACTTTCTTCAAACAGTACATCATCATCATCATCAAGGGTATAACATACCCCACATTTCTTTAAAGATTTCACAAATGTCTCCTGTTTTACAGTCCATCCCTCTTCACATAGGCCTAACTCCATGAAGGTATCAGAGCAAAACCAGAGATGCTGTGTGAGAGAGGCCCTCAACTGGTTTCAACAATCATCATTTTTGTAAACACAAAGATCCCACTGTTTATGTGGTGTGGTCTTTTATTCAGTTCCTCACCTCTACTTCTGGGTCAGGCCATTTTGCAATATGTGTTTGAAAAGAGTCCTTACTCTCCTCTAACTTCAGTAATTCTCCTCTTTCCTTCTCCATTCACTATCAATTTCTTGGTGGAAGTGGACCAAAATGTCTTTTATCTGTCTCAGTACCACATTCCTGCTCAAACTCTATCACATTTAATTTGAAACCTATGGTATATAACATTCTCATCTGTTTACTATATATACCATTAGGAGAATAGATTTATCATCAATAAACTCATTATCACCATGTGCTACTCAGAAACATGTGCTAATACGAAATGTGTACTGTTCCAAATCTCGTGCTATTGTACAACTTGTGAGAAACAATGAAGTGTTCTTTCTCTCCCCCAAGTACAAGATATGTCAAAGCACTGTTGTCCCTACAGGCAACATGGGAATCTCAGCTTCTTTGAAGATGATATCTATGTTCCTTTGGCGTCCCTCATCCGCAGGAAAAAGCTGTCTTATGGGACGGAAAATACGGGAAGTAGAAAACACTATAATAACAAAAATCTCTACTATTTATACAAAATCATCACCACATTCTATTCACGTTCATATACCAGTAATGCAAAACTGGCTGGGGCATTTCTTTCACAACTGTACACACCAAACAGTAGAGGTACAATACGACATACCACGAAGAGTCTGGCCGTGAATGCGCCTGCTGTTCAACAGGACCAGCAGAAAAAATTACAATATTCCAGAAAAAAAATCATAACCCTTAAACTAAGCCACATACATATATGATTTTAAAAGACTACAGTATATACTTTTATGTGTTTATTCAGTTTACATAGTGTGTTTACTAAGTTTTAGGACTTATTGAGCAGAGCGAATACTACACGCACCATCATGCGGTCACCCACAGAAACATGGAGAAGCAAGTCTCGACACGTTGTGTGTTTAGTGTTGTCTGAGTGAGTTGAGCAGTATTTGTGATTTGTGGCGTGAAACGAAGCTGTGTGTGAAAGCCTCGTCATGGATTTGAGTATGGAGCAACGATTAGCGATAAAGTTCTGTTCTAAAGCTGGAAAAAGTGCGACCGAAACTCTCCAAATAGTAAATTCAGCTTATGGGGACCAAGCACTATCCCGTTTGAATGTTTTCTGATGGTATGGGCGATTTTGTGATGGACGAGAAAACATTGAAGACGACCCCAAGAGTGGCCTGCCTACAGAGTGTCGCAATGACAAAAATGTCGAGAAGATTTCTCAGTTATTGCTTCAAAACCGTCATCTTTCATTAAGAATGCTAGCAGACGAGGTGAACACTGACAAGGACACAGTGAGAAAGACTGTAGTTGAAGATCTGTGAAAACGGAACATTTGTTCGCGCTTTGTTCCACACTCTTTGATTCCAGAGCAGAAAGACTGGAGAACTGCAGCTTGCCAAGATATGACTGCCACAGCAGACAGTGACCCTGACTTCTTTAAGAAAATTGTAACTGGCGATGAGGAGTGGTGTATTGCCTACGATCCGACCACTAAACGTCAATCCGCTGCATGGGTTGGAGAAACCTCACCATGGCCAAAAAAAATGCGATTTCAGAAGTCTCGTGTGAAGACCATGTTGGTGATTTTCTTTGAATGGCAAGGCGTAATCCACAAAGAATTTGTTCCAGAGGGTGTAACTATCAATGCAGTGTACTACAAAGGTGTAATGGAAAGGCTCCTAAACAGAATTGGACATGTTAGACAGGGCATGTGTGTATCTGGTGACTGGTTCCTTTTGCACGACAAAGCCCCGTCCCACAACGTGACAATCGTCAAGCAGTTTTTGGCACAAAGAAATGTGACTGTGTTCGACCACCCTCCATATTCGCCAGATTTAGCACCTGCTGATTACTTTTTGTTCCCAAAAATGAAATCCCACTTGTAAGGTCGCCTCTTTGACTCAATTTCGGACATCCAGACAGCCGTGACAAGTACATTAAACACCACTGCAAAGGTCGACTTCTACAAAGGTATCCAGAAGCTGTATGACTATGCAAATCTGTGTGTACAGTTACAAGGGATCTGTGTCGAAAACTAAACAATAAAAGTGTCATTTCTTTCACAAAAATACTTTTTATAATGCCAGTCATAAAACTTAGTAGACACACTGTGTATGTAATGATGAGGCTTGCTGCTCAGACAATAAAGCATCTGATGGCAGAATGATAACTGAATAATGAATTGGAAAGATTGAGACAGAGCAATTGTGGATTAACAGGAGTTATATCCAAGCACTGTCCTGGAGGTGCTTCATCTCAGCATTATGAATGACATCTGAGTCCATGCTGTTATGAATTATGATCCACTACTGAAGCTCGGGAATTCTGATATTTCATTACAATGGCTCATTTAAGAACGAATGCAATAATTTGTAGTTTGGGTGACCAACTGGTATAGCTAAGAAACAATAGTGCCTGTAAAGTATGTTTTCTTTTCATGTAAAATTGGTTTTCTTCACTCACATTCAAATATGGAACCAGAATTTCTAGTAACACAGCATGGGGGGGGGGGGGGAGGAAAAAAAAAAAAAAAAAAAAAAAGAAGGGGGGGGGGGGGGGGAGGAGAAAAAAAAATAAAAATAAAAACAGTGCAACAAGGATTTTATGTTTCTGAAGAAACCACTTAAAATGAATGTAATGCAAGAAAAATGTCAACTAAAGGACACAAAAATTATGTACCTAGTGAAATTAAATACACTAAATTAACACTGCATTATATCAAAATGCAGTCTACTTCAATGGCTTGCATTAGAAATGTAATCTAGTTCACTTCCCACACATGCCCAATGATGTAAGTTTCTTCTTCTTCACTTTTGGCTGAACTCTGTACACCCTGTGTGTGCATATTGTCAGGGACAATGCATAATGACCCAATGGTACGTAACCCCAACCATGGATCGTTACAGAAGGAATGACAGGTGCAATATCCCATTACAAATGTGTTAACACTTGGGATTGTGAGGATAAAAATATGAATATAGAAGTATGTCAGCTGTAAGCAAAATGAGGTTTTCACAGCAATGTTCAAGATTCAAGTCTTCCAGGATGTCACACTATGTTCACAACACTTGGTCTATTGACCCCAAGGACAGAGGCACTATGCTCTTCCAAAACGTAAATATTTACCAATTAACATGGCGTAACATCCCAAAGACTTGAATCAGGTCAGTTCTAGGTTGAGTAATTTCACCATAACCTTCAACATAGAAACAGGTGAACAAAACAAAAAAAAATTATTCACTCCTCTAGCTCTGGCAATTATGCATTGCCACCAAATACACCATTCATCTAAGCAGTTCATCTTAGTCTAAACAGCAAGCTAAGATCTGTGCAGTTTGAGCTCATCATCAGCCACTGCGTAACATCAAATATAATGTGCTATCCTAAAAGATGCTATGACCAAACGTGTAACTTAGCAGACACATCAAAACTTCAACAATTTTAAATTAGTTAATTCCAAATAACACACAATTCAAAGCATCTGACATTCCTCCACTTTACACATAGGAGTGTGTGTAATTTTTAAAGTGGTTAGTCTGATAGTTTGTAGTTTGAAGCCACTATTACAACCCTTAGATTACTAGAATAATTCAGAATACAGTACAACTCCTACAGCCTGGAGTTTGATGATCTGGCACTGCCAACAGTCCAGCATAAAAACTGGACAGTATCAATGAGAAAGTTTGGCAAAAAAAAAAGTCACAGCAGCAGCAGTAACCAAACACCAATCAGAAATAAACAATAACAATCAGAATCAAATCAGCTCATCAACGTATCCATGTGCTATCAGTCTGCTATTTTTCTGTTATTACAATCAGAAGTGCCCGCACTTTGGTGGCCATTTTTGACTTGTACTTCAAATATTTATTCCCATCCAATTGTACTAATAGCATCCAATGGGAATGAAGGTGCTAGCAGCAGAAAAGGTGTGCAAAATGTAACATATATTGATTAAGAAATTAAAGATCTGAAAGATGCTCCCAATTATTAGAACACTTGAAGTCTACTGTTTCATATTCTGAACAATGTGCCTAAACATTGATCATTATTTTAACACAGTGCATCTCTGTAACAAAGGTCAAGTGAGTCTTACTTGAAGGAAAAATGAATGAAGATCACTTACTTACTTACTTACTCCATGGTGCAGAGTCCGTCTTGAGAAGCTAACTGGTTTGCAGCTAGTCAAGAAATTCCCCGCATTTTATGGAACCCAAAGGTTCATTACCGTACTCACAAGCATCCGCCACCTGTCCCTATCCTGGGCCAACCCAATCCAGTCCACATACCCACATCCCACCTCCTGGAGATCCATCCTAATATTGTCCACCCATCTACGCCAAGGTCTCCGCAGTGGTCTCTTTCCCCACCAAGACCCTATACGCCCCCCTCTCCTCCCCCATACGCACCACATGCCCTGCCCATCTCATTCTTCTCGATTTTATCACCCGCACAATATTGGGTGAGGAGTAGAGATCACTTAGCTCCTCGTTATGCAGTCTCCTCCATTCCC
>Ga0123354_10005189_pt1 | contig 18835 bp, 16 predicted proteins | sample TergutLab28metaG_2_FD_97872 | JGI IMG/M metagenome (GOLD analysis project Ga0123354, IMG submission 97872) | Labiotermes labralis P4 segment gut microbial communities from Petit-Saut dam, French Guiana - Lab288 P4 | ecosystem: Host-associated > Arthropoda: Insects > Digestive system > Gut ...
ACCACAACGTAACACCAACACACAACGAACCAGAGCAATACAACCCACGTAATAACGCATCAAATAAGTCGCAAGCTCCTGAGAATGGATGTATTAACATCCGAAACATGTTGAGCAGTAAATTATGAAATAATAAAGCAAGTGACATCAAGTTGGTCTCTCTTTATTCAAGCCTCACTACAAGTTTTCTGTCTAGTTGTCAGGTGCTTCTGTACACAGCTGGCTGGTGTTTCTGCAGCAGATTTTTGTAGGTGAATGGAACTCTTTGTGTACTTGGTTTCTTAACTATTTAAGAATTGAGAACATGTGCACTACAAAACAATGGGGAACAACAGTCATACAAGACAATTCATACAGCTGCAAATGGAGAGAGTGTGATCATTCAAACCACAAGTTTCAAAGAGGCCTGGCAAATAAGTAACAAGCATTCAAAACTAAATTGTGCTTAGGTTGTTCATATAGTAATAAAAAAAAGCTGGGATCTGTTACGAGTGCTTCACAGAATACCACATTAAGCTTAATCACACTGTGCAGAGATGACAGAACGTTTTTACAAAATTTGAAGAAAATTTGATTAAAAACAGACATTACTGTCACTTCAGTCAAAGTAGGCCTTTCTTCTTCTTTGTGAACTTACAGCCACCAGAATTCTGTCCTCTGGTTATATGAATTTATGTACATCCTCTGGTGTTGAGATATGAAGAAAAATTTATGCATTTTTAGACAGTACAGATTACAAAACTAATGACATTATAAGTTATATTATTTAAAGCATGGGTGCCCAACCTTTCTGTGGCAAAGAGCCACACCCATTACTGTGGGCTGGTTGGTGGACTGCACGTGGAAAAATACCAATAAGTGGTATACCTAACCTCCTAAATAACCGCTTAATTTTTATGGTATGTATATAATTTCAAAATCTGGCTGCAGGCCATGTAATACAACCTGGTGGGCTGCAGGCTGGACAGCCATGATTTAGACTAATGCATACCAAAACCACACAAATGAAAAGTCCAGCTGCTGTAAGTTGTCCTGGAATTCATACTTTTAGCTACAGTGCTCCACAAAGATGCACATATTCACTAACACTCAAAACCCAGAAATGAGTATTCATGTTCAAAAAATGGATCTAAAACTACTGTTTTATCATGTACAAGTACAATTAACCAAAAACCAGGAGTGTTTACACAGTATTAACCCTGAAACCACACAAACTGCTAAGAATGTGCCTTGCATATTGCTGTCAGGTAGGAACACTATCTGCACCTGCTAAGCTCAAAGGCAATCCAAAGGCAACACAATAAAGATCCCCTTTCCCCACCTCAACACTTCGGAAATGGTCCAAGAATTAACTTTCACTTTTAGATTAGCTCAAATCAAGGCATTTTGAGTAAAACATAAAGACCCAAGTGCTAAAGTCTTGAGGGGCTCAACATCACCTCCTTGACCAAAAAAATTTGGTTCAAAAAATCAAAGACAAAAAATATTACTATTTAAATTCTTCCATTCAAGAGGTATCATTTATAAGGAATACATTACAGAGGAATGACCTTAAGTGCTCAATTTTACCCCCAAATCACAGACCAACAGTTGCAAAGAATTTGATGGATTGGGTCAAACATTCACAAAATAACAATAACTGATTCTTTATAAATGACAATGCACATGCATTTGCTTTAATTGTTCAAACACTTCTTCCACAAAAAGGGGTTACTGAGGCAAACCATTCCCCATGCCCACATTCACCAGGCTTGGCTTACAAACACAGTTAAAAAATGAAGCTCGAAAGAAAATAACTCACACCATCCAAAACAACCACAGAATGTGACCAACCAACTCAAGAATGTAAATTTAAAGTAAGTTCAAGATTGTTTTCAACAATCTTTTAAATGTGTACCAAGTGTAGACAATACCACAGGGATTACTGTAAATTATTTTCAGAATAAAATCATTTTCCATACTTTTTTTTTTTTAATTTTCACCTCACTACTTTTTATATTCACTGTGCAACACATCTAATGGATATTCTGTCATAATGAAATATGCAAACTCCAAAAGCAGAGCCACTGACTGCACTTGAACAGCTCGAAAAAATATACACATGAATGATCTATATGCAAGGATGGTGCCAACAGTAATGAAAATCCAAAGTCTGTGTTGGGAAATACACAACTGTGTGAACACTAAGTTTTTGAGATACAACACACTTGCAAGATATCTCCCAGAAATATTTATATTCAGTGTGTTTCTTTAAGGTATACAACGATGTGTGAATGTACATCAACCTCCCACATTTTAAGAAAAATATAAAGGAATATCTCCTTAATATGTTGGGAAATAATGCAATCTGATATATGACATCTGACCAAAAATCTACACATGCTGGAAGTACCCAAGACTGCATACCTGCACTTGCTCTGGCTGGCAGTGATGATGTGTATGTGGCACTATACCGTAGCCATGAACTGTAAGGGCTGCTATTGGCATAGTAGTTCTGCAAATCTGCATAATTGGAATAGGTTGTATCTGAGAGAGATCCATCTGTGGGACGGTGCACTCGCTGCTGACCTCTGTGTGAGTGGAACAAGGCAGCATGTTCACTGGAGCCTGGTTTTGGCAGGCTCTGTGATCCAAGGAGGAGGCGGTCCCGCACACTCTGTGACAGCTGGCTGGCGGAGGAACCAGTAAGGGAGTATGACTTGAAGTGATGAGGTTGCGGTTGCTGCTGCTGTAGGTCGCTTGTACATGTCTGTGTGCCACCTGACACTTTTAACTTTGTACGAGGCACAGCTGATACTTGTGCTGTACGAAGCTCACTTTTGTTGCCAGTACATCCGTTTGTGGAACGCTTCACATAACCAAAGCTCTGTGGAACTCCTCTCACCTTACTCTGCTTTCCCTCACCATTTGAACGCAATCCTGAAGACCCATGTGGAGATGCTCTGTCAGTCTTCAGTTGCTGTTTCTCTGCGTTGCTACAGAACTCCTTTTCTTTGCTTGTTCCATCTTCTTTTACACCTGCACATTATTAAGTACAAGCATATAACCTCAGAATTCCATACAAAATAAAATTATTAAGAAACAGACAATAGTCACCACACACACATTTACTTCTGGAAGACAGACTCACATATTTATGTGGTCTACTTCCAAACAGTGCAACATACACACACCAAAAGGTCCTACTAATATACGCAGCCGCATCACCAATGAATTAATCACACACCAATGTACCCCAATTGGCTATTTTAACAAGTGTAACTTTAGCATGCACAAATAATAGACTACTTCCGAACAGTGCAACATACACACACCAACAAGGTCTTACTAATACATGCGGCTGCATTACCAAGGAATTAATCACACACCGATGTATCATAATTGGCTATTTTAACAAGTGTAGCTTTAACAAGCATGAATAATGCGCTCCCTGAGGATGGTGTGACTGTACTGAAACATATCGGAGCTGATGTAATGTAAATTTTAATACTGTTTTTAAGACAATCACTTGCACATTAGTTGGTGAATAAAAAAGTTTGATAATATCATGATGCACAGTACAAATGTGAAAGAAAATTGTATACCTGTAACAAACCATGTTTCTAGGGTATAGTGTGTTCCACCTGCTCTGTAGTTACAATTCATGCCACGTGTAATGTTATTTCCCATGATGAAAAGTTATTATTATATTCTTGTTGTCATCTTTTGTCACAGGCCTTTCATTCCTGGTACTTCTCTTGAACCAGCGGTGATCACCACTGCTCAGGCTTCAAGTTTCAGATTGCAGTACTTTCCATATTATGTGTGATGTTCCAAGTATAGTTGTCTTTTGTAGTGAATCTACTGAATGTTTTCTAGGTATGGCTTCCAAATTTTTCCTTAACACTTTTGTTACTACTCTGGTGGCTCCAATTATCACTGGTATAATCTTACATTTCAGGTTCTACATTTGTTGTATCTCCATACATGAACTCTTGCATTTTAGCATCTTCCATTTCCTTTTGCACAACATTTCTGTCCACGGGTATTGCCACATTTATCAGTATGCATATTTTCTCTTTTTTGTGTTTAATTATTATATTTGATCTATTTGCTGTAACTTCTCTATCTGTGTGAACTGCCTGATTCGAAACACTGTAACAACTTCCTGTTCATACAATGGCCTGGGCATATGCATGTGCATGTGTGTGTGTGTACCATTTGTCTTTTGTTTCAATGCCTAGGGCTTTGCATATTGAGTAAACGCAAATCTGCACAAACCACACCTCATTAAATATTCATTCTTCGCCAAAATGGAGCATCCTGAGGTTAGCTGGTCAATAGTTTCTTCATGTTGTTTACATAATCAGCATATACTGTCAATTTCTTCCTTCAAAATGTTATCCTTAAAATAATTCATACTAATTGCTTGGGCTTGAGCTGCCACTAATGTACTTTTTGTTTCTCCCTTAATGTCTCCAGATTTTAGTCACTGATATGACTGTTCATAATCCACCAGCTTTTCATCTAAGTTATGTGGCAGTTGTCCATGCATCATCTTACCTCACCATCTTTCTTTGGTTTTCGCTGCTATGCTGTACCTTATTTGTCTTGGTCCTCTATGCATTTCAGTCTTGAGGCATCTAGGTGTCTGTCATACTGCTGAGTGGATGGTGTGTTGGTGCATTCTGACAATCTGTTGTAGTGGATCTTCCTTTCTATCTACATATTCCACCAGTTTTGTAATTTCTACTGTGTAGGCCTCTTCTAACTGCATCAGGCCCCTTCCACCCTGTTTTCTGGGAACATACAAGTGATCTATGTCTGCCTTTGGGTCATGCTGTCTATGGATGGTTAGCAGTAATTCTCGTCTTCCTGTCTAGTTTTGCAGTTCTTCTTGGTGCCAGTTAACAATTCCAAAACTTTATCTAAGTGTTGGTACTACCAATGATTTTATTTTTTGCACATAATTCTGTGCCCAAAACTAATCTCAATCTTCTCCAGTATGCCTTCTTCAATTTTTCTTTCTCATTCTCATGGTGCATGTCATGGCTCTCTTCTTTGCCTAAATACTTACATGATTCTCTCGGGTCCAGTTCTTGAATGCCCTTCTCAAATGTGCTACCTATATATATTTTACTTTGGACCCTACCTTTTTTAAACATATTCTTGCACAGTCTTCTAATCCAAAATTCATATTAATGTCTTTGCTAATTGCTTTCACAATTTTTATTTCATTCTCCAAATTGTCCTCATTTCTATGCACGAGCAGTTTCAGGTCATTCATATACAATAAGTGACTTATTTTCTCTCAGTTCTATGTACTTGATATCCACTGTCAGCTCTGTTCAGCTCGTTTGTTAATGGAATAAGTGTTATACAAAAGAGTAATGGCAAAAGACAGTCCCCCTGCAATATTCCTCTTGGTATCTGAATGGGTTGTGACTGCATTACTTACTGCTTCTTTTTTTAAATGAAGCCTTGTGTTCCAGTTCTCCATTGATAATTTGCATAATCTAACAATTTTACTGTTCACTCCTACCAGTTCTATTGACTTCTCTACCCAGCTACATGGAACACTATCAAATGCTTTCTGGTAATCAATCCAGGCCATACTTAAATTCTTATTCTTTATCTTGCAGTCCTCATATATTGCTTTTGATATCACTAATTCATCCTTGCAACCTTTACTTCCAGGGCAACATCCTATTTACTCTGCTGCTCTTCCAAATTTGTAAAATTCTTTTGGCTATTATTCCTCTTGTGGTTTTGTACATGGTTGTTAAGTATGTAATGGGTCAGCAGTTTCTGACTTCCTTGCTGTCTCTAATTTTGGTTGCAAATAAGTTATTCCTGTAGTCAGTCCATCAGGTACCTTCTCTAGACCTCCATTATTGCAATTAAGTATTATGTAATATGCCTGTGGGCAGCTGGGAATGCTTTAAGCCAATAATTTTATATTTGATCATTTTAAGGAGATTTCCAATTGTGAGCTTTTGATAAAAATGAAGTGATTTCCATAATCTGTATAGGCCCCCCATCCATATTACTGATTTTCCTTCTCTCTTCTCTTCTTATCCATTCTGCTTTGTCATTATGCTGTGCTTTTTCTCACCACAGTGGCTTCGAGTACGGCTATACTTCTGCCAAAGGGAGGGGTTCTCTGGCCTATATATTCTTCATGTCCAAGTTTCTGTAAAATTTGTTGGTGTCTTCTTTGAACATCTTATTCTGGATATACTGGGTTTCCCTTTTTTCTTATCTTCAGATTCTTTGGGCTTTGGCTTGCACTTTCTGCTTCATTGTCTCCGTCAACTGTGAAAATTCTCCAGCATTTGTCACTCTACTTCCTCCTATTCCCATTGAGTTTTCCAATATCAGAGTCTGTTCGAGTTTCAGCTATTATTGATAACTCTTTTCTCCAGTTGCTTATCTGTCTCTGCATTCTTATTTTCCAAAAATTTTCATTTCTTCTATTTCTGCTTCTATTGCTAGGATGATTCATTGCTTGTGTCATAATTGTGGCTGCATCACATATCAAGTTGTTTATATTTGTTATGTCCAATTCATCTTCTTCTAAATGTTCTTCAATTATCCCATTTACTTCTTCCTTAAGCTTTAACAATTTGCTGTTTTAGAATCAGTTTTGGCACCCTTTCCTTTTCAGACATTTGTAGCAGCCTCACCTTATGCCACATTACGTGAAGGTCTTCCTTTAGCTTATTCCTAATTGCGTGCTGCTCTCCTTCTGCTCCTGGGTATTTATTATTCTCTATTTTATCTAAGCCAGTATTATTACTTTCTTGGTCTCTTTTCTCATGCTCTTTATCATTTGTATCCATTTTGTCACTATTCATTCCTTTTGTGTGATGTTCTGTACCATTCCATATTCTAAGTCTAACATTTTCCTTTATCTCATCAATTTCAACAGTTGTTATACATTTAGCTTTTAAAATGTAGTTCTTTTGGTTTAACAATAACTGTGCATATATATTTATTCTCATCACTGTATGCCTCTCTCTCCATAATTCATATGCTTCCCCTTTCATTTTCGCCTAATGTATTTTGTTTGACATACATGAAACACCACAACACCACTTTCTTCACCTCCACTTCACTCCATCAGACTTGTTAATTTCACTCCTTTTCATTGTCTTGTCCAGATCCAAAATTAGGTGGAATTTGAGATGGTCCATTTTGAGTTTCCATGGTATGGTGTCCATTCTCTTCAGTACTGTTAGAGGACCTCTGCTCTTTCCTTCTTTCTGGTCTTATACTATTTTGTTTTCTAATCACCATCATTGTATCACAAGTAGCTAGGGATGTCTTCTGTCCAATGCGATATAGCCCCGCCTGTGACAGTAAGAGTGCTTGAAACCATGGGTCACCACTTCTCAAAGTTCACTGTTCTTGGTTTCTTACCCTCCACTGCAAATGCATCTGTAGTCCCTCAGCATGGTAGTATACACCTTGGACTAGGAGATTTTTTGTTTAGGTTTACTCCTTTAGATCTGCCACATTCTGTTAATCAACAGGACTACCTCTTGTAGGATGTGATTCTTCATCATGCATGGACAGTTTTGAGCATGGAGAGGCTATATATTTGCATCACATGCCCCTGGTTAGGGTGACGGCAAATTCCTTCCCCTCTCCTTAGCCCAATATTATTATTATTATTATTATTATTATTATTATTATTGTTGTTTATGTTAATGTTAATGTTAATGTTAACGTTCCGTTTCAAAATCAAAGTGGCTGCAAACCTGCAAACTGTATTACTGGTATAATGTACATGCATTACATTCAGTTCTATCAGACTCTATCAAGACATAAAAAAGATATGCATAAAAGTTCATTTTTGTCCTTCAGTGATGCCCAAATCAGTGTACCTCTACTGTACTAAGTTGGATACAAATGACTGGTCAGGCAGGTTGGTTCCTTTTAAATTTATGTAAAAAAAGCAACAAAAGCACATGTATAACATGTTTTATCATATACTATTAATTAACAACATGTTTTGATTGCATTTGCTATCATCAGCAGGGTAGCTTTACAAAAGTAGCAAGAATACAATAAGCTACAATATTGCATTCTTGGTACTTCTACATTATTGTCTTCTTGGTACTTCTGTAAAGCTGCCCTGATGATGATTGCAAAAGCAACTGAAACATGTTGTTAATTAATAATATATGATAAAACACATTTTATACATGTGCCTTTGTTGGTTTTACTACATAAGTTAAATATTCCTGAATGCACAAATATGGAACATATTAAGGTTGGTTCCTGTTACCAGTGTGGAAGGATGGCTACCAGACTGAAATGAGTACTTCAAGCCTTTCTTGCAACACAGCCAGTGTCTAAAATGTAAACAGTCCGACATTCATCACCCTTCTTTTCTACCTACCCATTTTCTTCTGCCTATCGGCGTTCTTGTCAGGCTTGCGGGCAAGCCCATTGCTGCTGGCACCTGGGCTAGAGCCTGAGCTTCTCTTCTCTCCTCTTTGCTGTCTCACCACTTCTGGGTCTGTCTTGCCATGATGCAATTCTGGCACTCGAACACCGCCATTACAATTACTTTCCCCATGTTTCTTTGCTTGACTACCAGAATTCTGTCTGTAATCACATGTCATTTGGGAAGAATATGACATATATGCAGTAATATCCTAATAATTTCACTTTTAAGTGCCTTTAAATAGTGCCTTATTTCATATACCCATAGCTTGTGGCAATTCCTCTGCTGGGGACTAAATTCCAGTTGTTCAAACAAGAGCCAGTCCCTACAGTGACTGAGCCACCCTAGTTAAAATTAAATGCATTATGAGGCTACAAAACCTACCTGAAGGCACTACTGTCTGTCTGTTGGCTGCTGTCTGATTTCTTGACATGTGAACGAGACCCAACAACTCGGTAAACTACTTGTGTTTGGTCGGATGGACTGAAGGAAGTTGGCAAGGGTTTTTGACTGCCAGGCCCTTTGAGACACCCCCCAGGCCCACCTTGCACCAACCGCTGCAAGAAATATCAAACTACTCAAATCCATTTATGTCACAAAATTGTGTAAACAGAAAACATACATACTGTAATTAAGGAGTAAATCTTGCTAAAATCTGGTAGTTTCACAGCCATACATGTGTTTTTATATGGATACAAATGATGAATGTTAACCAAAGAAACAGCATTAAGAAACAGAGAGAAATCCATTTTCTAAGAGTGGTAGCAGGATACAGAATAACATCATGAATGGAATGTAGTGTAATGAAGCACAGTCTTTTTTAAAAGACAGTAGGTGAAAAGATACTCAAAATTCCTCGCCTTTCATAGAAACCACAGATATCCACAAGGGCCTGCCACTGAATCCTATCCCACCCTACTTCTTTTATACTCATTTTAATATTATCCTACAACTAGATTTTCCAAGCAATAAAATTATGAAGTTCCTCATTACGCAGTCTGTTCTACCTGCCTGCCACTTTACCCTCTTAGGTCTAAATATTCTCCTCTGTATGTGGTTTTCAAACACCCCCACAATCTATGTTCCTCTGTTAAAGCAGGACAAATGTTTCACATCAATACAAAACCAGATGCAGAATTACAGATCAAAAAATTGTATAGCAGAAGATGAACAGAAAGTATAATGTAGAATTCAACTTATATATTCAGGATCATGCCAAAATAAAAAATAATAAAAAAGTGGCAACAATTTGTTAATCAGAGCTACAGACTACTTGCTTTATGGGTTCTCTAATCCGTGTTCGTAAGTTAGGTGTATGGAAAAAGCAAGAAGACCAGTCCAAATATGAACCAATTATTGCAAATACAACACACATGTTTTCACAAAAACAGATACCTTCTTGATTGGTTGTATTGCTACCAACAAGACTGATATACCCTTCCACTGACCTTGTTATGTGAGTGGCCGGGGAGGTGCTCGTCTGCAGACAGCTCGGCAAATGTCTCCGAAACTCGTACAGAGGGTGTTCTATTATCATCCACACTGCACAAAAAAAAAAAACTTTCTTTGAAGATCCAAGCCTTCTGTGGTATTATGCCACATTTACTGTAAAATAATCACCAATATTTTGAAGGACTGCAATGCCTGTAATACACTGCAAACTATTTACATAATCTACATAACATAATATACCAGAAGACTTGATATCTTCACCAACTCCAATGTGAGAACCTCATATCTCCAAAATTTATTCTGCACCACCAATCTGGAATCTGTCTTGAGAATAAGCAAAAACATAACACACCTCAGGCAGGATTGCCAGTTCCTTGGGTGAAACTAACAATGTACAGCCTGAGAATAAGCACAGAACAGTGTTTCCCAACTGCAGGCTGTGACTTCATGTATGCCAGTCAGAAAACACTATACAGAATTGTACAGGATCTTGAAAAAAATGCCACAGATTTAAATGCTCATATTTATTGATGTTAAAGTAAACTTCTCTCTGTAACATGCCACGAAGGCACAGAGAGAGAGAGAGAGAAGAGGTATAGCTTTATCCAATCTAAACGTTGGTGCTAAATGGGGGTGGGTGGTCAATACCATGTCTGGACCACTCCAGGTAAAAGGCCCAGTGCCCACTGCACAGTACGATGAGTTTGCCCCAGGGCCAGCCTGATTGAGCCCGAAGAAAAAATATCCCACCCCACCTGGGTTGAACACTGAATCATCCAGCCTCTAGTGAGTTGCTACACTGACAACACTACTCTGGTTTCCATATTTTTTTATGTAATGACTGAAATTCCTCATACTTAGTTTGGTGTCACAAAACACATGACACTTGGATGTTTAGGACTGGTATGTGATATCCACTAGCAGGAAATTCTGTAAGCAGCTATGCATACAGTGGCACACTACTGAACAGCAAGTACTTTATGTACAAATATTTTGTAAATTCTGTAGTGTTATTTTGGTACAGTGCAGGTTTGAAGTGACATCTGATTGCACAGAAGGTCCAAATCAACTGCTGTGAGGTCAGTTGGTCAAATTATTAACACAGTAGTGCTGTGATGGACAAAGAAGACATTGCTTGCAGAAATTAGTCTGTGAGACTGCCTGACAACATTGCAAGTTATGGAACGTGGTTATTCACAAGGTAGCAAACCTGTCCAATGCCTGTCTCAGAATCTGCGTTTAAGACATCCACTTTACCCAAGGTTCATAAAAGAATTATCAAATCTGGTTTGTTGACACATCACACTTCCACCTAAATGTATAATTAATAAAAACAATAGGCATGTGTATGGGATATTCTAACCCCCACATAGTATGAGACATCTTTCTACTCATAAAAAAAAGTGTTATGTAGCATAAGCAAATGTCCATCGTGTAGGTAAAAGCGTGGACATTTGATAATGCTACATTAAGTGAAATATTTTAGTGACTATGGCTTTTAACCATCTACCATCAAGTGACTCTTAAGAATGTTTGGAAACTGTGCTTCAGTCAACAGCTGCATTATCCCTACATGATTGGACATGTTTACACACATTTGGCATGCTGGAAGATTGAAGAGTTATATGGTGGACTCCCTGAGGATGATGCCTGGTGCATCAAAAATGCATTGGAATACTAATTAAAAAGAGTAACTTAGTTTACAGAATTGTGCATTAAGGGGTTCATAGAAAAATTGTAAATATGAATGTAATGCATGATGTGGACAACTTCAAAATAGACCCCTACTATAAGTCAATATATCAAATCACACTATTGATTTCACATATATGATTTAGAGATCTCTTTTATCTTCATGTTTCACAGTTCAAATTCTGTATGCATTTCTCAACTCTCCCACACATGCTACATGGCCAATTTGTATCATCCCCACAAGCAAAAGAAAAGGCGCAAAACAATTTCAGCAGACAATTATTAATAAAAAGGCCAAATTTAAGACAACAGCAATTTCAGTATATTCAGTGTTGGACACCAAAATTAAGTATAACATGTAAAACTTTTAACTTCTTAAGGTTTAGTGTCCAAATCACAAATCTAGTCATCTAACATCATCATCATCATCTCACCATGTACGAGGTTTTGGTCTGGTAACAACTCTTCGTAGCAATGGTTCACTCTTACCACTGGGACTGATATTGGTGTTGGAACTCCTGTGAATATAGAAATGTGTCACTCTTATACCAAATTCAACAATTCACACCTGCACAAAGCAAGTGATAATCCGAGCTGATGCATGTTAGTGTGCTGATATACTGACACCTGGCCAAAGTGCATCATGTGACCTCCTCACACTGTGCATGCCTTCAGGGGATAAGGGTCGGGTGTAATGCCATAAATGACCTGAGCTAAGTTACAATTCATCCCTATACAGGATATCACAATGACTTAATCAGCATTAGCAAAAGACTATTACATCATACAGAAGTTTACTGGCATCACCATCATCTGCATGAAGCCAGAGATACCATTTCTGTTCACACACAGGACTGTGATGTAGACACGCTTCTTCTGTACAATAGAAGGGAAAGAAATTCAGATCTTATTTACTTACTGTAAGACAATTTTAAGTGTTTCTCTAATAATAATATACACTCTTTTTTCTAGATTATTACTGATCCATTAGCTGAATATAACAGCATGCTTCAGTGTGACTGTTAATCATATAATCAATCAGTAGCACTCCAAAAGACTGTCACTAATTTCAATTTTTCTGTTAACAGACACGATTACAATTGGTTTTGTGAAGTATACAAATGGAAGATTGTTTACAGATAAAGAATGACAAACATTCTGAATGTGTTTCACTACAGTGTGTCCAAAGAGTCACACATCATAGGCAGCAATGTTGTGAGGCACTGCGTATGGAGAAGATTACTGGCATGGGGAATAGTCTTTGGATTTTAGCCTAGTTGACTCCCTGTTATGTGATTAAGGCATTAGTGGACTATGAGAAGATAAGCAGGCCGTGTCTTTGTACACACAGCACCGAAGTATGTGCCAATACTGCTGCCCAACTGCATTCGGCAATTATGCAGAACATGCATAACTGTGTCCGCATGTTACACACTGATGAATAAGCTGCTGAACAAATCTTGTAGTATAATAGAATTAATACTGTCAACATGCCTTGAGTGTCTGGTACTAATTCCTCTATATTCTTATATAACACAATAGGATGCTTAACATAAAGTCTCGTAGGTTTCTATGATATGCACTTTTGGACACACTATATATATAATAAAAGTAAAATTGCAGACAAAAGAAGTAAGTTAGACTGTAAGTGAAACAGTGGAAGCTACAGGCATTTTGACAGCTTTTTTTATAGAAAGAATAACACTTCTGCAACATACTGTACGCATAAATTATGTATTTTTTGGGATCTTGGCATAACAGCAAATCTATCACCCCTGGCTGATGAGAAGATCAGACAGATGTTTCATGACAAGACTGAGTAATGGCCATCCACTTAGCTTAGGATCTGTAATATATCTGGATGGCCTACTGTTACCAAAAGAGTGACTATTTTCTAAACATCGAATACAATGGAGCATAATCCAAAATGGGATAAAGTTAGTACTGATGAAAACAGTTTATAATCAGAGAGCCTTAGCACAGAACAAACTCTGCTCAAGTTACAAAATACATGAATGTCATACATGAATGTATTCAGGTACGTAATTGGGATCAGCTACTGACCAAACCAACTGGTTCATATTGTGTAAGATTTAATGGATTTATTTTGCAAAATCCTGCACAAGTTTCTTTAGCATATGATGTAAAATGTTACATTGCAAAACAAATGTAGGTATAATATGTAACTGCTGTGCTGTATTACATGGATTCATCCAACGTTAATACTCTGACCACTAAAATATACTGTCGTTACAGGCAGATTCAACTAATTATGTTACTCCAAACACCAAAGTCATTCTTCAGAAGGTGACAGCTGCTCAGCCAGTCACGGTTTTCCTCAGTGTTTATGAAACCTAAGGGTTCATCAGTGTGTTCGCAAAAGCAGGTAACTGGTCCTACATTAAGCCATTTGCAACCAGCTGGCACATATGACCATATTTCTTTAAGATCCACCTTAATATTCTCCATGCACCCAGCCTACAATTCAAAAATAGTCTTCTCACTCTTTCTGACCACAATTTTGTAGGCACTTCTAATTTCCCTTATGCAAGTCATGTGGGCTGTCCATACCAATCTGCAAGATTGGTATACTAATCAGTAATATTGCTTCTTAAATGAATTCCTTAATGTGAAAAAGTTTCAATATAAAACAATAAGGCAGGAAGAGAACAATGAAGAAAGAGAGTGAAACAGGATACTAATTCACTTATGTCTACACTTCATATGTCCCAGAACAGTGCAATACATGCTCACAAACGTCTATCCTATTTGAATCACCATTCATTCTGCCAACATCCAGGAAGTATTTACGACTACATACATGTAACTGTACGAGGCATTACAAGATGTAACAAAGTATTCAGTGTTTTCTTAGTATTCTATGAAGCTAGTCTTGACCATTTAAGCCTAACTTTCTTTCTTGGCCCATCATGACCAGTTTAGCTTACTCTTATTTCAAGTTTTGTTGCAGTTTATTCAACAATGCTATCAATAACTCAGGCTACACAGTGTCATATGGTTGGACAAAAGTGAAGAATAAACAGGAGAAGTTATCAGAGGAAGTGAGTGTGGCATCGTTTAATACAGAATCCCATCACTTGCCTGGGGGGACTAAGGAAACGAAAAACTTCAGTCAGGATAGGTGGTGTCACAACTCAGACTGTACATTTACACCTCCTGAATTAAGTCAGATGTATTACCACTTGAGCCAACTTGCTTGTACTTTTCTCTATTAACACAGAATCCTGAAAATCTGTATGATAACAGATTAGCAGCTTTATACAAGGTAAACTGGATTTCTGAACAAATTAAGATTGGAACACATTTGGGGAGTGCCTGCTACCATTCACCTGAGGACCTCTGTCTTTCCATCTATCTGAAAACTTTAAGATTAAACATACAAAATCAAAATTCTACATGTTTTTATACAGGATAAAAACTTCCTCACACAGACATTAAGACAAGAATCAGATTGATGGTGTTTGACAATGTAGTACTGGGATGAATACTTCTCCCTCAGAGGCAGTAAGGAGACGAGGATGAATAAACTCCAGAATTGGAATCTTCATAGTTTGTACTGTTCACCAAATACAGTACTAGTAGGATGATAAACAAGGGCAGATGACATACACATGTAAAATCTGATCAATAAACCCAAAGGGTTAAGCCATTTGAAAGACCTAGGCACAGATGGGAGTACAATATTAAAATGGATCTTCAAGAAACAAGATGATAAAACATGGACTGAATGCCTCTGGCTCAGGATAGGGACCATTGGCAGGCTACTGTAAAAATGGCAAATAAACCTTCAGTTTCCACAAAATGGGGGAAATTTACTAACTACCTTCCATCTCAAGAAGGACTTGGCTCCATGGAGTGCAAGTCAACAATTACTAACATGGCAATGGTGCCAAATCTGGTCCTATGACTATTTACTCACGAGCTCCATATGTTGATCTGTCAGTTAAACAGAACGTTTATAAACTAGCATTACCAGTCTCTAAATAGTGCATAACACTACAAACACAAGACCTGTAGGACTGGACATCTGTACATTATAAGAATTCTCCCTAAATCTCCTTGTTGCTTTTTAGGCGCATTCGCAGATTTGCAAAAAAGACTACTAGGTTCATCACGACCGTCTGTCCGTCCGTCCGTCCGTCCGCATGGAACAACTCGACTCTCACTGGACGGATTTTCATGAAATCTGACATTTTAGTATCTTTCAAAAATAGTCCAGAAAATTAAAGTTTCATTAAAATCTGGCAAGAATAACGGGTACTTTACATGAAGACCAACATACATTTTTAATTCTATCTCGCTCATAACTAGGGCTACCAACACACAGAGTACTAATACTTATTGTTTTACCACTGCAACAATGGTTGTAAGAACGCGACTCAATGTTAAGTTATAAGTACATTGCCTGTCTTGTTTTTATTTTACCTATATTTAACGGACCAACTGACAAAAATAGCGCGGAATGGTTTACCCAGCTCTCAGTTCACTTACTGACAATCACATATGTTCCGTACACGCCTATACCTCTAATTAACAACAACAATTTTTAAATATTCAACAAGCAGGCAGTGTTTTGACTGAGTAGGTTACTTCTTCACGCTTATGAATTTTAATTTTAAGTATGTACTTTCAGTGTGGAAGGGTCAGGGGCGACTTTGATGGCGGGAGTAGTATGTTACTCCGAACAGTCGGTAATATAACCCACTTCCATAAGGTGCTAACAAAACACCGCTTGATGCAAGTACTGTGAGGTATTAGCCAAGAAAAGTAAGTTAAGTATTTAACATTACTGGGGAAATCGACTAAGAGGACGACCAAAAAACAGATGGTGGAACTGTGTACAAACAGATATTAAAAATGCAAAATTGAAAACAGACAAGAGAGGGGAAAAAAAGAGCTGACTGGGGGAAGACTATTAAGGAGGCGAATGTCCGCACTGGACTGTGGTACCATCTAAGAAGAAGAAGAAGGAGGAGGAGGAGGTATCAGCCGTGTTGACCGATGGTTACCGACGTTTTGAAGGTACCACAAATATTCGAAATTGGCGCAACTATTAACAGCCGACACTGCGTAACATCCCATACGACTGGAATTTTCAGCAACACCAAATTCAGATCTTCAAATGTCGCATCAGAAGACCAGATAAACATAAGTATTACTTCACCGTTAAAACTTTGAATTAGTAAGTGTATTTCCACTCACAGTCATTTCTGGAATCCTTAGAATCAACCACCCACACCTAGTTGGTACACATCTTAAAAATGTAATACACTGTCATCCTGCTGAACGCAGCATTGCAAAAAATGCAAAGCCGTACCAAAATTAAATCTATTTCAAACTTCGTTAAAACTTATGAAAGCATTATTACAACAAACGCAGGACAAAACATGTGTAAAATGAAAGTGAAACCATCACGCTACACGGTTCCCACGCAAACTGCACGCACAGCTGTACAGGCAACTTCTCCGACAGTGGAATGTTACGTGCTATCAAACACACAGGTGGTAATACTCGATTTGCCTATTTTTATTTTCAGTATCTCAGTATTATACAGGCAAAAAGTGTACATCACTTACGCAACACGGATAAAATTAGTCGAAACAGCAATGTCAAATTTCAAACGCGTCAGCTTTTGTGAAATGAAATAATGAAGCCCATGACGCAAATTAATTGCGCAAACTAACTGAATGAAATTAATTGTGGCACGAGAAAATCTGCTACACTGAAATTTGTTCATTTTAATACAATACGTATCCCCCCTCCCCAGAAAAGGAGCTGGCATCTAACAAATTTCAACGATACAGATATTCTTTGAGATTAGCATCTCGCTAACTCTCACATCTGCGATAGAAGCATCAGCACCTACCTAGCACACAATCACTGCTCTAATTGCACTCCACTAACGTAAGATCCGTCTCTGTGTCAGCCAACTTTCGTAGTAGCAGATCGCATCGCCCCCAAATCAATGCCGGTCGGACCTTCCTCAGTAACAGGCCTACCAACTCTAGTGGGATTTACACAATTTGGGACGCAAATGGAAGTACTGTGCACAGTGCGTGAGTGTGGGCATACGGTGGGCAGTGAAACATGCACTGGGTGCTTCACAAACAGATGCACGTGACTCGTGTCAGCCGCAAAATATCAAGGACAATAATAACAACAACGTACGAAAGCATATTCACCAAAAGTTAGCAGTAAAATACGAACTCTAGCAGGATATACCGCCAATCAGAAATGTTTACCACAAATCACATTGTACTGTGACCATGAAGTACTTATTCGAATCAGTAACACGTAAACAAACTCCTCAAAATTCATGGGAACACATGATGGAAGTGCATGCACAAAACCAGAGGAAAACCGTGCCAAGAAAAAGCAACAAAACAAATTACGTATCATTACAGAAGAAACAAAGCACGCGTGGCATAAATACCAAGTACGATATACAGAGAACAATACATTTGTCTGCCATTGTAATAGTCCCGAAAGAATATTACATATTCGTACCCTATCAGACATCTCAAATGTCAAAGAACTAATACTTTGACTCAGAAGGTCAGTGAAAATAAGACACCAGTGTCGCAGGTAGTATGTACGACTGTTCGTGGTGGTGGTGGTAGTAGTAGTGGTTGTGGTGGTGGTTGTGGTTGTAGTAGTAGTAATAGTGGTAGCAGTAGTTGTAGTAGTAGTAGTAGTAGTAGTATAGCGACGGGATGCTCAACTGCACCCGAACTTCAAGGGCCCTCTTGTTACCTTAGACAGCTGAAATGTAACTGTAAATATTATCAAATATATCAACGTATCTTACTATCAACCACAAAGAAAAAATTGAATATGCGATAAACAAATAACGACAGCGAACCTATCGTAAGAAGGTGACTTAAAGGCTATCTAAAATCTTTCACTGATTCTGCTCTCACTGGGCTCGGGCTCTCTGAATTGTCGCTAGGCTACTGACAGGCAACTGCCACATGGACCGGTACTTTTTAAATGACAGTACCAGTTACAATGAAAACCTACATTCTACACAGAACCAATTCAGAACTTTTAAGATATAATTACTGTAAGCCTATATACGTGCGGGTGATAAAATCGAGAAGAATGAGATGGGCAGGGCATGTGGCGCGTATGGGGGAGGAGAGGGGGGTGTATAGGGTCTTGGTGGGAAAACCGGAGGGAAAGAGACCACTGGGGAGACCTAGGCGTAGATGGGTGGATAATATTAGGATGGATCTC
>Ga0123354_10005192_pt1 | contig 18832 bp, 18 predicted proteins | sample TergutLab28metaG_2_FD_97872 | JGI IMG/M metagenome (GOLD analysis project Ga0123354, IMG submission 97872) | Labiotermes labralis P4 segment gut microbial communities from Petit-Saut dam, French Guiana - Lab288 P4 | ecosystem: Host-associated > Arthropoda: Insects > Digestive system > Gut ...
AATTAGTGAAAATCCATAAAGTTACTGATTTTCAGTCAGTTATCCAATTTTTTTAACACTTATTTTTCAGTTATTTGTCTGATTTTTAATCGATTATATCATTTTATAACGAACTATTGTATTCAGTAGGAATCAAAAAACCATTTGATGGAGTATATTCATCATTAGCAAATTTACCCCATTTAGATTCTCCATCATTTTTTTCAACATCGCCTTGCGGTTCGCCGTCAAGATTCTTGTTCTCTGTTATCTTTTCTATTTCTCCTTTTGGCTCAGCCTCTTGTTGAAATGGTTTATTTCCCTTAATTTCATTGGTTAAATCATTCATATTAAACTGATAGTTTTATTTTCTTACATTCTTCTATTAACACAAATTTTAGCGTTGCTCTACTTGCAACATAAAATTTTGATTTCCAGTTTTTTGCCTGTCTTTCTGATAGATAGATGTGATATATAATGTAGAAACACAATTCTTTCAAAATATCATCTTTAGCTTCAACATACTGTTTTAAGGCGTTTTTAAATTTAGCGAGCCATATTTTTGCTTGAGTTTCGTGAACACCTTCTATAAAACTTCCATTCTCCGTCATTGGCGAAATTTCCGGCACACAGGCCCCAATCATTCCTCTACATTCCAAAATATTAACCACGACTTCGGCAAACTTGTTTTCATTTTCGGCTTCTTTCTCAATATTTTCAATGTAGCGTTTGTAGGTGTCTTTCGTTTCTTTTGAAATCCCCTGTGTCCTAAAAATAATTGATTCTAAATCGCCACTGTACAGGGAATCGTCTTTGCGTTGTTCAAAAATGGCAGTTAGCAAATCACCTCGCAGTTTTTTAAGAGGTGAAAAATCGTTTAGCGTAACATTTTCTTGTCCATATTTTTTTTCGGTAGTGGCTTCGTCGATTTTTGTTAGTACCGCTTCTTTCCAACTGCTTTGATGAACAACTGCAACACCCTGATTTAGACGACTAATTTCTTTGATTTGCTCATCATTAAGCGATACAGAATGTCCAACAGCTTCGCAATCACCAAAATCAGCCAGACGCATTATGATTTTTGTATTTGTGTTTGTGATTGCTGACTGTGCCACCATTGCGGGCGATTGGTCAACAATGATAAACCCTTCGCCGTAAGTACGCATTTCAGCAATGGAATTACTAATCATTTCTACTGATTTACCTGCCAAATTAGCACTTTCCTGACTTTGGTCGGTTGAAGTGCGTTTCAGAATATTGTGTGCTTCTTCCAATACCGTGATATGACGAAGCGGTAAATTTGCACCCTTGTCTTCGCTCATTCGATACTCGTTCAATTTGAGTATTAAAATACCCATAATCAACGATTTTGTTTCCGCTGAGCCGACACGACTAATATCAACGATAGTGTTCTCATCAAACAATTCTTGGTTTGTCCTTTCATCTTCATTAAAAATTGTTCCCATAATACCCATAGTCAGCGATTTGACACGAGTAACCAACGCCCCAATGTAGTTACTCTTATTCTCTGCTGAATACTCCGAAGCGTTGATTACTTCGGGTAAAATATCACACACAGTTTTGAAACTTGGATATTTCTTTTTACCCTCGCCAATGTAAATGGAATTTTGAACGTCCCATCCAACTTTTTCGTATGCCTTTTCAAACGATTCTTTCAAAACGGCAGGCATAGCTGCATAAAGTGGCCAGCAAGCGCTAAAAATTTCAATCAATCTGTCTAAATGTTCTAAAACGTGAATGCCATTTTCATTATCATCACAAAAAGAAAAAGGATTGATTTTTAGTAATTTATGATATTTTGTATTGGTAGTAAATATGTTAATTCCGGGCAGTTTGCCAAATGCTTTTTTATATTCGCCTTTTGCAGGTTCGATGATGAGAAATTTAATTGTTTTATATGGTACTCCATTTTTTATATCCGTATCTTTTTGATTGATAAATTCTTCTATCAATTTGTAAATGGTATTGGATTTACCAGAACCTGTTGAACCGGTAACAAAACAATGTTTTGTAAATTCATTTGCCGTCAGTATTACTTTTGTTTCAGATAGTGTTTTGCCTAAATGGTAAATACTGCCAAGTTCTATCTTACGTTTGTCCTTATCATCAGCATTGATATTTTGAACATTTCTGCCAAAACTTGCAAAATTGATAGAAGTAACCCCACTAACCGATTTTTGAGGCAAGCCCATAAGCAGTGGTAATTCCTGACCATTTACCATATTCGAAGCGCTTATATATTTTTCAACATAATTCGACGTTTTATCTCTCAATTCAGCGTGTTCCACAAAAACAGGGTGTATGGAATTATGCAAATATGCCATTAGTTTTTCAGTTTCTTTGGGATTGTTGCCCCAATAATTGACTATAGAACGGTCTGTACTTGTTTTCTCGCCAACAAGAAGTGAGCGATATGTGTTTGCAGCAATTAAAGATATATCCGGTTTATCAGAAATAAAATAGCAGGCGCTTCCCCATAAACCATACGCTTCGCCTTTATCAATACGTTCTAATTGAAGTTCAATTTTTTTCATAAACTCCTGAATAGTTTTTACTTGTAAAGTAAATGTTGCTGATTTTGAAGACCCTAATGTATTAGTTATGGTTTTTGAAGTTGAATTACCTTTTGCTTGACTGCTATTTTGTGAAGTGGTATTATTGGTACTTGTGCCACTTGTAGTACCCTCTGAATTACCCCATGTTCTTCCGAAAAATTGCCCTCCGGAGGTGCTGCCACTTGATTCGGTAAATGAATTTCCCACAGAATCACTTATGGACTCGCCAAATGTTTCGGTAAAACTGAAACTTGTACCATCGGCCTCCGACCTGCTTTCATTTATTCCGATACTGAGTTGTATTTCGGACATTTTTGATAACTCAGTGTACATACTTTCAAAACCACGTTTACGCTGTTCTAATTCAACTTTTGAAATTGGTGTCGATACAAACAATGCCGTATATTTTTTCCCTGCCATTGCATCAATAAAATTTTCAATTCCTTGCACAAAGGTTTCGTCTTTTTCGGTTTTTAGACTTGGAACTGCATATACCGAAGAAACCTTTTTTTGTGCCCCATTTTCGGGGACATAGTCGTTGAGTAGTTTACGTATTTCCTTCCAATCATCTTCTCCTTTGCCAATTACACTAATTTCACTTCCCGGAAAATGACCTTCTAAACTGTTTTGCAATATATCGAGAGCAGTATCTGGCTTTGAATTGTGCCTAATTCCAAGATAATAATCTACTTTATCGGGTTCGCCACAAATAAGCATAATAATTGCGCCATCAACATCTTGCTCTGTGGCAGTGAAAAAGGTATAAAGCGAGCTATAAACACTTGCTAATTTTTCGTTAAAATTTTCTTCTTTATTGGAAACAATGCGGGTGATTTTTACAAAGCCAAATGACAGCATTGATATCTCCTGCTCTTTTTTCAACGGCACTACTTTGTGTGTTTCCAAATTTGCTAAATAATTTTTGCTGACAACCTCATCAACCTTTGTAATTCCTTCTGATATTTCTTTGTGTGCTATTTGTAACTCTTTGCTATTCATGATTTATTTTTTAAAAACTTAATTAATTAAAAGAAAGCCACATTGTACAACAATAAAAAAGAGAGAAGCGACAATAATACTCCATGTCAGATTCTTTCTATCACGATAATTTAACTCAAAATCTTTTTTATAATCTTTAAAAATATAATAGAACAACCAAGGCAAGCCCAATGTCCATATTGTAATAAGTATAAGCAGAGAATTCCTCATATTCTTTTTATACTGATCAAAATCTACTTTAGATTTTTTAAAAATAGCATTACCCACAAAAACATATACACAAATTTCAAGTAAACGAGCGCAGTACTTTTCAAGATTCCCTTTTGAATTTTTCGGATAAGTTATTTTCTCATTTGAAATCATTCTCTTACTCTCAATGGATTTGTTGAACTTTTCAAACTGCCGACATACAAGAACAATATAAATGACAAAGCCAACCATATTTAGATAGAAGAATATTGAAAAGTATTGTTTTATTAGATTTGGAAAAACAGGGGAATAAAGATTAATTATAATTAAAAGAATTAACTGAAAACCAATAAACCTTCTCGTTATGGGTTTATGGTATTTCCGCAGATGATCATTCAATATCTCTCCTTCTCCTGATATTTTCTCCCTTCCTGCATTTATTTCTTTTTCTTTATTAGAAAATCGACTTTTTAACTCAGTAAGTTGCGTTTTTACAGTTTTTTCATTATTGTACTTATCAATAAATTCCTTATATCGTTTCCATATAACAGCATCTTTGGAATTTACATCATTAAAAATATCAATAACATTGTCGGAAGTAATTTCTTTTTGCTTATCATCGGCATTTTTAACTTCCTTCGCAATAAACGATGAAGTATCAAGACGTGAACTTTCAACTTCTCTAATTTTTGTTTCTAATTTCTGTAAATCAGCAATATATCTATCTAATTCCTTTATTTTGTCGTCCTCTTTATATATTGCTTTGGATGTATTTTTTATATTTCTAATCTTCACAGACATATCTGTTATTAAGGAGTCAATGGAAGAAAATAAATTATCTATATCATTGCCAATTCCTTTTAATGAAGATTCTAATTCTTTTTGCTTTACTTTCAGTTGATTTACAATTTCTTCTATTCTTTTTCTTTTAGATTCAGTTCTTTTCTCGTCTTCTGCAACTTTTTCGTCAGTAGTGGGTAGGCACTTTAATCTAATTTCTGTACAAAAAGGTACTAATAATTTTTCTGCCTGTTTACTGTTTTCGCAGATATTGTATTTTTCAAGTTTGCTAACTATCTCAAGGTATTTGTATGATACAAGACTTTTATACTGCCTATATACGTCCTTTAGAATTTTTTTGCACATCAAAAAACGATAATAAGCATCATATTTTTCTTTGCTTTGTTCGTCTTTTAAAACAAGTGCAAAAAGGGTTAAATCATCCCATTTCCCTTTATCGCCTAATGGGTGATTTCTAAATACATCCTCATTATTTGCTAAGGTTTTAAGACGACTAAACGTATATGTGTCAGGTTCAAAACTAAACAGTTCGTACAAAGTATTGCCATTTGTTTTTTTATGAATTTCGTCGTAATCGGCAGTATTTTGTAATGTGCCAAAAGTTTTTTCATATAGCCGCAAAATAATACTACTGTCTAATGGCGTTTTATTCTGCATTACTGCTTGAAATGCCTCAAAAATATCTTCGTCTTTTGTGAAAAAAAATGCACAACACGCAGCAAACTCTCCTAAATTAGAAGACAATTCCCTTTCTTTTGTGTCGAATTTTTTTCGTAATTTCTTAATAGATTCTATAAATTCTGTTTCTGTTAGTTCAAAATAACTTTTATTATGCCAAAAGTTTTTCTCTTTTAGTGTATCAAAAGCAACCTCTAACTTATTAGGAGATTTTTCTGGCTCATCTGAAGTATCACGAATTAAGTCTTTACGTTCATTTATGAACTTTTTTGTCCTATTGAAGTCTGCAATGTTCTTTTTAATTAATGTTAAATCTACTGCCATTTTTTGAAATTGTTTGTAAGATTATTCAACATTCAATTTTTCTATTTCTGCTTGAGCCGCTGCAAGTTGTTCTTCGTCTTTAACTCCTTTGATAGTTAATTTGAAATCAATGGTGTCAATTTCATCTACTTCGGCATGAACGGAGAGAATACCTTCGTTGTCAATTTCAAACACTACTTGTATCGGATGACCTTTTGGATACCACTTTGACAGGAGAAGTTCTTTGTCTTCGAGTTGATCAGCAAAACGTTCTTGTATTATTTTGTCTTGTTCTGGGTCTGTAACATCCGACTCATATACTTTCATTGGTACAGCATTTTGACCATCTGCACCAGTAGTAAATGTTTCTATGGCTTTTGCAGGTAAAGCAGTATTAGCAAAAATTAAATTTTTAACCACAGTGTTTCCATTACCATCGCTCATATCTGTTCCATAAGTTTTGCTGGTAACATTTACAATTCGTGTACGTGTGCTGTTTGAAATTGGTTTTGGTTTTTCTGCATCGCCGGTATCATCGTTTTCATACTCGTCCATTGCTACAGCAAATGCTTCATTGATAGCAAAAATTGCAGCACCTTTGGCTACACACTCGTCTGGGTCGTCAAGGCGGGCTGCAATGCCAAATTCTGAAAGTTCAGCATCAATTCTCTTTTTGATTTGTGGCATACGAGAGCTTCCACCAACAAGTAAAACTTCATCGATTTTTTCAAAATCTTTACCTTTGGAGATTTCAATTAATTCTAATGTTTTGTCTATTGTATCATTCAGTTTGCCTTCAGTTAGTTGGTCAAAGAGTTCGCGAGTAATTTCAACTTTTGTACTTAATCCGTTGAATGTTACATTTGCTCTTACTTGTGATTTTGCCGTTAAAATTTTCTTCTTTTGTTCGGCTTCGAGTAGAAGAGAATTTTTGAGGTGATCATCGGAATCAAGCGTGTAAGAGGTATCGTGCTCTTCGTTGTATTTCACAAGCATGTATTCAGCCAAAGCCGTATCCCAATCCACACCGCCAAGTTTGTGATCGCCACCTGTTGCAATCACTTTGATAGTGCCACCATCTACACGAATAATTGTAACATCAAAAGTGCCGCCGCCAAGGTCATATACCATTATCACTTTGCGTTCATTTTAATCCGCGCAAAACCAAAAGCGAGCTAAATCAAAAACCAAAAGCGACTTTTTGAGCAGAAACGAAAAGCATTAAAATAACCACAAAATGCCATTAAAATAATGTTCAAACAGCAAAAAAATAGGCTGCTTTCTACTAAGAAAACAACCTACTTTTTGCCATTAAAACTTTTTCCTATTCTACTTTTTCCACATATCCTGTTTTAATCAGGTCGTTTAAAAAATCTTCGGCATCGTCAGAAGCTATTTCAACTCCGGAATAAACTTTGTATCGGTCAGCAAAGTTTTTCATATACTCTTCATCGGTACAATCGCTGTCAAACTTACTGCCCAAACGCAATTCTGTTACAAATTTGCGAGGTGATTCCGCTCGAATCACCTCGCCGTCTTTTAGATAATACTTTCTCATGCTGCTAATTCTAATGTTCTATATTCAAAATAATTTACCAATTCGTTATTGTTAAAATTTTTTAGAGTTGCCAAAGTTCCTGTGGCTACTTCGTATTGCTCAGAATAATCAACCAAATTGCTCAGAAAACGAATCCAACAGCTTATCTTCACAAAGTCCGTTGTTCCTGCGTGTTGTCTAAATTCGCAGGTTTTGTGGCGACTGTAAGATTGTGGGTTTACTTTCCAATACCGCGAATTTAGCAATAAATTTTCGATTGTTTGCAAACTTTGTGCCTGTCTTATTTTGCTTTCAAAACAGCTAACGTTTTTAAAACCTTTGCAGTAGCGGTTTGTGTCATCCCTGCGGCTTTCCGGCATAAAGTCGTCAATCACTTTTTCCAAGCGAGCGTAGTTGATATAAATTCGTTTCCATTGTTCGATGCTGAAATCCCTTGCGTTCAAATGTACGTGCGTTCCGCAGCTTTTGTTCACCTTTGCACCGCATCGGTTTAATACGCTGCATACAGTTACCAATTCGTTCATTCCCAATTCGCCTTTCAATATCGGACTTACCAATTCAAAAGTTTGGTTGCCGCTCAAGCTGCCGTCCGTTACTATTTTCCAATGTGGAGTGGTTACGTGGGTGTAGCCTTCAACTTCGCATCGGATGCCTGCGGCTATCAGTTTATTCCGTAAAAAAGTCTTGTCTACGTTGTAAGCCTCAAATTCAACACCAAACTCTTTATCAAATGCTTTGGGCGTCATTCTTTCTTCTACGATTGCTGTTATGATGGCTGCTTGGTTTAAGCGTCCTTCCTGCTGCATTTTTGCATATACGTTTTGAACAAATCCGTAATTGCCTCCTGTGATTAAGTCGGCGATTTGTCTGCGGGTTAAACCTAAAAGAATTAACTGTTGAATCTTTGCTGTCTTTGTTATCGTTGCGTTCACGATTTCTGTTACTCTTGTGTTCATTTTCATATCGTTTTATTGTTAATAATCAGATGTTTAACACATAACAAAGTACGACAATTTATCGAATGAAGTCAAGTCAAACGGAGCTAAATAAAGCTAACAAAACAGGGCAACGGAGCTAAACAAAGCTAATGTTTTAATAATACAAAAAATGCTGATTTTCAATGAAAAAAGTTTGTTTTTTTCATTGTTATTTCAAATAAAAATCATACCTTTACGATGTTTTAAGAGGCTTTCTTATAAGAAAGTGAAAGGTCTTTTTGTAGCCGTTCTTCAGCAATCTTTCCATATTCAGCATTCAGGTCTATTCCGATATAATTTCGTCCTAATTGCTGAGCGATTAATCCTGTCGTTCCTGCACCAAAGAAAGGGTCAAGTACAATTCCATCGACCGGACAGCCTGCCAAAATGCAAGGCTTAATCAAATCAGGTGGAAACGTTGCAAAGTGTGCGCCTTTGAATGGTCGTGTCGGAACCGTCCAAACATCTCGTTTGTTTCGTACAGGACAATTATCTATTTTGTTCGGCCATCGCTCATGTGGTTGTTTGTTGAATGTCTGAATATGAGCCCCGCTTGTACAAGAAGTATATTTTGAGCTTCCTTTCGCTGTGGTGTTCTTTCTTCCGTCATACTTTGCCGGTTCCATAATAGCCTTATGGTCAAAATAGTATTTGGGACTTTTGGCTAACAAGAATATTGACTCATGGCTTTTAGTGCATCTATCTCGGACACTTTCCGGCATTGGATTAGGTTTGTTCCAAATGATTTCCTGCCGGAGATACCAGCCACTTTCACGCAAAGCAAAGGCAAGCATCCAGGGAACGCCTATCAAATCTTTATTTTTATATCCCTTCAGTTTGTATGGCTTATTGAATATATCTCCTATAAAACTTGCCTTCTGCTGTAATCCTTTTCTATTTACATCCCCTTTGCCTCGTCCGCTTCCGGCATAGCTGTCGCCGATATTAAGCCAAAGTGTTCCGCTTGGCTTGAGTACCCTTCGCACTTGATTAAATACATCCATCAGTCTTTCAATGTATGCTTCAGGCGTGTCTTCTAATCCTATTTGTCCGTCAACGTTATAATCACGAAGTCCAAAGTATGGGGGGCTGGTAATGCAGCAGTCTATTGAATCACTTGGGAAGACAGAGAGAACGGCTTTTGCATCGCCTATGTATATTTTGTTTGTCTCCATATCAAGCCGCATTTCCAAGTGATTGTTTAGGCTCTTTTTTATACAGCATAATATCCATATAAGAAGAGTTATAACTCATGTGAGCGTTGAATACGCTTTTTTGAGTGTCGGAAAACGGATTCCCAAAATTATTATTCCGTTCTATCCAAGCACACAGTTCAAGTATGGAAGATTTATTGGAAGTGAAATAAACAAATGATGTTCCGCAAAGAATGGTCAAGACATCCAAATAATCCGACAGGCTCCAACTCATGTTGTATGTGCCGACTTCAGTACACAAATAAGGAGGATCCACGAGGAACACGACACCCGGAACATCTTTATACTTTTGAAAAATTTCCTTGTAATCATTACTCTCAATTACAAGTCCATCCAAATAACCGTCCGCATTATAATCATTCAGTCTGATTTTGTGGTAAAAGGTTTCTTTCGATAAGGCTTCGTAGTTTAGCACATATTTCATTGAGAAAAGCAAAGAGGAAGACAATGTGATATAATCGACAAAGCCGGACTGCTCTTCTTTCAAGACGCGCTGCAATATGATTTCCTTGATTTCTGTCGATAAGGCTTTTTTCTTGTATTTACACGTTTCTGTAATTTTGCGTAAGTCGGCCAACAAAGAATTTGTTTTCGGAATATTTTTCAAGCGTTGCCGGTAGTTGTCATAGTCATTATATACAACTGTTGTGTATGGCTTTTCTCGTTTGGCAATATGAGAGAGCAACCCGGAGCCGCCGAATAAATCTACAAATACGGTGGCATCATCAAATTGTTTGAGAATGCGCCGGAACTCGGAGGCGAACATTCTTTTTTGCCCCATAAAAGGGAGCGGCGCTTGGGAATATTGTTTTTGCATAAACTTATTATTTTTTTGTTTATGCAAAGGTCTGTTTTCCGATTCATACAGCAAAAAAATTGCAGTGTATCATACTGCATGAACCGTGCAGTCCTTTTTGAAATGCTTAATTATACCATACACTTTTCGCTCAGATACGTTGTATTTTTCAGATAGAACCGAAACAATATAAGTTACCTTGTCTCCGCTTCGAAACATTTGCTCATACTCGGAATACAGGTCAACAAACCGGCAATCTTCCAGCTTAATACCTATTAAAACCAGCCGACTAAGTAACTCTTTATTAAAATTCAATATCTCAAATACTGTCATATTCAAATGTTTTTGTACTTTTGCATCGCCAATCGCATATTGACGTGAAAACGCCAGAAGCGCGAACGAGAGGTTTTGCCTCCGGTCGCGCGCTTCTGGCGTTGAACGTTTAAAATATGTGATTGGCGTTACTTATTTTGACAGCGGTCGGGGGTTTCTCGTTCCCCTTGCTGATTATATTCTATTCTAATACAGCTTTGGCTTGTCTTTTACAAAGCTCCCGGTAATCTTGAAAATCATTCCAGTCAGCAATGTATTCATCGGAACGTTCGTGTTCCGGTTCTATCAGGGCGACGAGGCGATTCGACTGTATCGCACTTTCTGCTGAAGCATCGTATCGCTTACGAATAAGTCCGTTAACAAACTCCGAATAAGTGGCGGATTTTGCTTCAACCAGTGTACCTCCATCTTCCATATCTCCTGTATAAGAGTAGCCTGGAATGGGAGTTGATTTTTCGTTTTCTTCTATTTGCGGAGTATATTCCACGTTTTCTTCATTCAAATAGAGCAAATAATGCTCGTTGTCGTACTTAATAAAAGTTTTTTTTTCGCTATAAACCTGTTTGTTCATGACTTTTTGTTGTTAATAATCGGGGTCAACAACGTTGTAAAAACAATTTCCTTTGTCCCCGATCGGTTGTTTAATAATTTTTGCCTCACAGGGGTAATCCTCCGGATCCGTTTCTTTGAATACCTTTATTAATGCTTCCGAGCCGGTAAAGCTGATGTGTTTTACCCATTCCTTGACGACTGAGCCATCAGGTTGCGGAACATCTTCCTCCAGCAGGTACTGAATTGTCAGGCATTCGCCTCTGTACTTGGAATCGCTTACCTCATAAGCAGTAAGTTGGATTACCCTGTCTAAAATTTTGTCAATGTGCAATTTCGACCCATCCAGTCGACCCTGCACTTTTCTAATCTCACTGAATCTTTTCATACCAATTGTATTTAATAAATGATTGCTGTTGCAATGCTTCATAAAGCCTACCCTGCTTGCAGTTTTAAGCCGAATTTCTTCTTCATTACATCCTGCCTTTCGCAGCTTTGCCACTTCCCGACATAAACCTTGTTTATTCTTTTTTCGCGCACGAGCGTGAGTGTGGAAAGACACATACCCAACAAAATCAACTCCACGACTTTCAACCGGAAAAATCTGATAGTTGCGTTTCAATTTCAAACCTAAATTTTCATTCATATAATCGTTAATATATATAAGTAATCCATGTAAAACCTCTTTCGACTCCGCCAAAAACACTATATCATCCGCATACCGGTAGTAATATTTGATGGAGGTATTTGCCTTGACATCATGATCGAAATATGCCAAATACAGATTGGCAAAGAACTGGGATATATAATTTCCAATCGGAACGCCTTTATCTTCAGGTACCGAATGAATAATATTGCTAAGTATCCATAGCATATCCGGGTCTTTTATTTTCCTTTTGATAATAGCTTCTAATATGGAATGATTGATGGAGGGATAGAATTTCTGAATATCCAACTTTAGGCAGTACAGGGTGCCGGCTTCGTCATTTTTTAAGTCCGAACGGAGTTTGTTTAGTGCGGCATGAATACCTCGTCCACGAATACAGGCATAAGTATCTTGAGAGAAAATCTTAACCCAAATCGGCTCAAGTACAAGCATCAACGCCCAATGTACGACGCGATCCTTGAACGGAAGTTTATAAATAATCCGTTGTTTGGGTTCAAATATGGAAAAGATAGTATATTCGGAAGTTGTATAGGTTTTATCCTGTAATTCCTGTTGTATCTGTAACAAATTAGTTTTCAGATGCTTTTCAAAATTTTTTACTTCCGGCGTTTTAACCTTCCCTTTGCGAGCGTTTACATACGCTTCCATCAGATTATCAAAAGTATAAACCTGATGATACAGATTACCATATCTTTTCATGTCTCTGCTTTTCCCCTTCGGAAGTTTTCGAGTTTTGCAACCTACCAACCTCCTTTATCGGGATTCGTGATTTTATGCCAAGCGGCAAGGTCTTCTCTTCTAATCTCTTTTTGCATAAAGCACTGAGGAGACGAAACATTCGGATTCGCATTCGAGGACGCATTATTCGTATTCGAGCAAGACGCGCCTGCATTCGAGCCTGTATTCGCATTACCGCCTGCCAAGCGAACACGAAGACCTGCCAAACATTTCAAAGAAAACAACCTGTTTTTCGTTGCAAAGATAAACATTTCATCGTTCGTTTCTTAAAAAAAATCACTATTTGCAAAATTGGTATAAAAAATGTCAAAGAACGCTTTTTAAAAAATATCAAAAAAATTTACGCGCTTCGCGCGGTTTTGTTCGTTTTCGCATTCGTTAGTCCATTATTGGATCCTCCCTAAAATAGCAGAGAGGAGACGAAACATTCGGACCCGCAACCGAGGACGCATTACTCGTACGCGAGCAAGACGCGCCCGCAGTCGAGCCCGTATGCGCAACACCGCCCGCCAAGCGAACACGAAGACCAATAACTGTATCTATGTAAACCGCATCTGCATAGAACGTGCTGATTGAGCCGTCAATGGCGGTAGGCATTCCGCACATCTTATTCATGCTTATTTTTGAAATATAATACCAATTGGCGGTGGCTACGTTTGGAATTTCCGTTGCTTTAATGAGTCCGGAGACAGAAGCATCGTTGTAACCGGCATACATACTCGGAGCCACGAACACCTCCGTTTTATCAGCCATGCGATTAATAACCAAGCCGCGAACGCCATTATATATGTGGCCCCAATGATTTAAAAGACCAAAGAAAACAGGAACAGGAGCGGTATAAACAGTTACTCCGGTGGAATTTTTGACCTCATAATTGAATGAACCTGTCATATCTCCAAGCTCAACACCTGCCGATGTCGGGATAATCGGATAAGTTCCATTAAAACCTGTCCAATCAGGCATACCTGTAACTCCTGAGCCAAGTCCGCCTTGAAAAAGACCGTTGGCATCTTTGTTCGTATTGACAGCCGTTTGTAGATGGCGAGTACCCAAGATTATACGCATCAAATATTCAGGAACTACTTGTGCAAAATACCAATTGGCATCCCAACCCTCGCCGCGTTTTCGGGCATAAGTGCTGAATGTGTTTGTTCCGATATTCGTGGCAATCATACCGATTTGAGACTTATAAGTACCGTCTAACGTTGCATCATTATTGCCTCCTCTGTATTTAACAGCATTACTCACTATGGAACAAAGTGTGTTTGTTTCTCTATCCACAACACCACCACCCAATGCTGATGTGCCGCCTTCAGGAATAAAATAACACTTTTTTCCGGGTATAGGAGATAATGACACTGCTTCATACCAATAACCGTTTTCTACCCAATTGGCATAATAGTGAGCATTCCAGCACCACATATACTGTCCCATCGAGCTGTCGAGGACTGCCGGACTGCCATCGGAGAAAAAATTGCTGTTGGAAGGAGACAGTTTTCTACGTTCCCGATTATTGGTAACGAGGTAGCGACCTAAACCTAATAGCGAGGGAAGTTCCCGTAAATAATCAATGTTACCATACGCCTCGCCGATAGGAGTTGCCAAGTTTTCATTCCACCGGCGACAGGCATAGCCTTTATTGTTGAAAATACTGCTTGGGAAAAATCCGAACTGATTCCCTGCGGCATTTTTACCAAAAATTTTATCCGCATCGCCAAGCGTAGTAAAATCGGGTAGACTGTTTAATTCTTTTTTTGCCATGATTTTTATTATTAATTAGTTCTTATAAGTATTTCAAAAAAGCAAACTTTTTGCGCGTTTGAACATAGTTTGAATAGCGTTCAAACGTGTAAGCCTCACGTTCAAAGGATATATTATGATAGCTTTTTCTTCCGTATCTAAACAGTTTAATCAGCCATTCAAAAAGATACCACAGATAAAATGGAACATACCACAACTCTTTCATCTGTGCCGTATGAATGGATTCGTGGCGGATTGTTCGTTCACTGATTACAGCTCCTTTCCGTGCGAATATTACACCGAGTATATTTATTGCATCAAAACCTCTAAATGGTATAATGTCGTTGTAAATCGTTTTCATTTGTCTTCTTTTTTTATTAACACAGTACAATTACAACATTGATACCAAGTGCATCGTAGGCCAACGCCATTATAATACACTTTGTCGCTTCCACAATTCGGACATATTATTTTTTTGTTTTTAATTGTTTTCATTATTATTTTATTTTTATATTATTGCTGCTATCAATATACCAATCTCCTGTGCTCAACAAAGCACTATTTGGTGGTAAAAGGCCGTTAATACCTAATTTATCTTGTGCCACCGACACTCCTATGGATCCATATTTACTTCCATTCCTATAAAATGAAACACCTGAGCTATTCATTTTTGATTTATATTGCACCCCTCCCGCAGAAAAAAAAGATTCAAAAACAACATTCGTATATCCTGTGTCTGCTTGAGTTTCAAAGAATATTCTACCGGACAAAACGTCGTTTATATGAAATTGGCACTCTTTAGTGCCTGGATCAATCGTTATTTTTGTTCCATTTTTAGCACTTTCAAACTTACCTGAGATAACAATATTACCGTTTTTATCAAACGTTAAATTTCCTCCTGCCAATTTACCGCTTCCATCAGATTTGAATATTGCATTTCCACCTGCCAATTTCGCAAATCCACTAAAAAAGTCGATCAAGATATTTGGATGAAATGTACCGTTTTCATTGCCGGAGGCATCTTCCGAATAGGCAGTATAATTATTGACTGTTGCACCGGAATTGTTTACACCATACTGACTCATCAGTTTATTGTTCCAGAACACACCGCCGGCAATCAGGGCGAAATTTGCCAGCAATACTTTGGTAGCAATTACGTCATATTTTCCAAGCGTATGCCAATTTACTTCACCGGCTTGAGTATCCGCAAGAGGATTGCTGCCACCGGTAACACTTGCTTTCTTCGGCTCGTAGGCATATTCATTATAGACGACATAATGAATGACATCGTCAGTTCTGATGTAAGTTTCCAAATTGTTCCATTCGCCACGGAAGAAATAAATAGCTCCTTTGGCTCCGGCCGGGCCAATGGATCCATCAAATACAGCCTCGATGTTTATTTCGCAAATGGTAACATCGCTGTCATTAATTGCCCTAATCCGATAGCGTGTATAGGTACTACTGGTGCCAATTGTCAGCATATACCGCTTAGAATATATTGTCGGAGTAGTCCACGACGTTCCGTTGTATCTTTCCAGAGAAAACAGGAATTCATTACAATCAGTCGCGACACCGGAGCCTATTTTCTTTTTACAACTTATGTTAAACGATGCTGTATTGGTAACTTTAGCTGTATCGTAATGAATAATTGGCGTATCGGTTTCCATCCAGTACTGAACTGCCGAATCTCCATCCTTCCCGTTTTGACCGTCTTTGCCATTCGAACCATCTGTGCCGTCAATAATGACCGGAACTCGTTTTGAATCCAGCAAGTCCGCATCCAACCACGTAGAATTATTTACAAATAATTGCGCTTCGACCCATTCGGTACTGCTATCAATGGTATAGGACTTGGTTGTCCAGTTAATGGAATTTTCCCACGAACCATTGCCTTTCCTTGCACGCATTTTGACACCAATGCTATTGTCGAATGTAAGTTGCGTTTGTTTACCGCCTTCTACTTTATAGACAGAAAAAGTAATGGATGAAGGGGTGCAAACACCAACCTTGCTTTTCTTTACAATATCGGCAGACGGAATGATACGGTAAATGACCGCCTTTTCGGGGTCTTCCTTAAACGTAATGTATGTAATTCCTTTTACCTTCATAATCAGTTGGATTGTGCTGTGATAATCAACGTCATATTACCATTGGCAGCAACGCCGTGCGCGTAGGTAACAGCGAAGTTTGCACCGGCGCCGGTAGCAATTTGCTGATACTTGCTGTTAGTCAGCAAATAAGAGAATGTAAAACCGGCAACAGGTGTCATGCTTGTATCGCCACGCTTGCAAACTTGCGGATAGTAGGTAATCAGTTTGTTAGCCGAACTAATTTCTTCGTTTCCGTCCGGGTTGGGAACAACAACAAGCGGATCGCTTTCGTCATATACCGGTATAGTTGCGTTTCCGACTGTACTTCCAGACATAAAAAACTCGCACTTATACAGTTCCTGCGTGTCGATGTCGGCAGCCGTTATGGTTATGGCTTTTGTTGTTTTATTGATGTCGGTCCAAGCACTGCCATTTGCCTTGTACCATTTGTAAGTTACACCGGTAGAAACATCCTGTCCGCCGCGTGTCAACGAAGCTGTCAAAGTGAGCGAAGCCGTGTTGCTGTCGATTACACCACCGTCATTGACGGAAATATAACCGATATACGGATCGCCTTCTACTTCCTCGATGCGGATGTCGATAGACGCAGATACTGTGGAACGGAAACCTGTATCAACGATGGCGCTAAACTCAATAACATCAGCATTGATATTTCCTGCCGATGCAAGGTTTTTGCAAATAGTCAGAGTCGGGACAAGCGTGTCGCCGTCCACTTTTTTAGCTTCCTTCTTGAATGTTCCGGCAGCGATGCTTCCCATGACCGTTGACAGATTGCCGGCAAACGGTATTACAGTTCCGTTGTATTTCCATACTTCGCTCCCGGATTCAGGCTCTATCCGGGAATCAGTTAGACTGCTACGCACTACAGGATAAATGGTTGGCTGATTTGCAGGTTGTGTCCAGTCGGGAGTAACAACTGTTGTTCCTTTTTTCAAATATTGCTCAAGCGGCATTGTTGACCTCAGACTTGTATTGATTGTGTCACCTTGTTTTACGAATGTAATCGTGGCGCTTCCCTTTACCGTACTCATAACTTATTTTTTAATTGTTTTAATGCTTCCGTTTGTGTTAATATTTTGCCGCCGAAACGAGATACTTTTTCTTCTAATGTTTCGTCAGGCTCGCCAATGGCTGCCAAATCGCTTTGATTAAGAATGACATTCCCTTTTTTGTCGGCCTTCCGGTATTTTGCCAAACCTAACTTTTCTGCTTCCATATACGGAAGACTTATATATTTGAAATCCATATTTTTAATATTATAGTGTTAATATTTCACCATTGATTGCCAATATGTCGCTTCCGATAGTTACCGGGCCAAGCGCTTTTTTTTCGTCTACCTCAAAAGCCAAATGTGCGCCATTTTTATAATCATTGCGAGGAATAATCGCTTCTATTCCGTAGCAGATCGCTCGCCAGTTCGCTCCGAACACCTGACTTTTCAAACTCCATTTTAAGTCAAATTTCTCGATAGGATTGTCGACCGTTTTTCCTTTGGCAGTTACAATTCCTTCGCTTTTGATATCCAAAGCAAGTGGGGAAACCTGAGAGGATCCATTTACAAAATAATCGTAATCCCACTGCGAGTAGCAGCGATTAACGGTTGTTTCCTTTATTTGACATTTGAGGGTAGGTTGAGTGGGAGCCGACGTGTTTGGAGCAATATATTCCGACTTGCAGCGAATAAGCACTTTACCGTCAATATATCGCGAGTCGATTGTTATTGTTGGAGTATTTTGTCCCGACTCATAAAAAAGGTCTATTTCCGAATCGATTAATCGTTCTACTTTGTTTTCGACTACATACCACCAAAATGCACGGCGATCCGCTCCAACTTCGTTACCTGCCAAACGTAATATGGCAGTAATTGTTCTGAGTCCGGATTCGGTTAGCGGGTCAAATGTCCAGCTGCCCGGCTTATCTAATTCGAGTGTTACCGGCATTTCCAAAAGCGAAGTAGTGCTTAATGTTTTTGTTTCGTGAACTCGTATAACATTACTTGTGCGGGGATCAAGATAGTTAGCCGTAAAAATCAGCGTAAGCGGAGACATATAAGGCACGTTCTTGCTTACAATAAGCGCACCATTTGCGCCTGTCTCATAGCCGTTTTTCCCCGAAATAATCAGATTGGCCGGCGCTTCACTGTTTTCATACCAACGAATATCTACAAGGGAAGATTCGTGGTGTCCACTTTCTATTACGCTGTTGTTATCTTGAATATAAAATGCCGGTTCGATAACCAACGGTGTAATCTGCCGGTCGGGAAGATAAGTATCCGTTTCTGCCGAATGCACCTGAAGCAAAGAACCGCCTTTAACTACAAGGCTAAACGCTTCATGAAGCGGATCGTACTGTATGTTAAGTTTTTTTACTTTTTTCATCTTAAAAACTGATTGATTCCATTAATAATAAATTGCCGTCTCTCACATACGCCTCGCAGGTAAATATTCCGCTCACTCCATTCATGTCGGCATCCGTAATATGCACCGATTCAGCGTTGCCACTGTGAGTGTTGTTCCATATTGTATCGCTTACCACATCGCCGGTTGTGCGCGTCCATTTCCAGTCGATGGCCAAAATACTCGCTGTTATATTGGTTACACCACGTTTGACTACAGCTATTAAAG
>Ga0123354_10005196_pt1 | contig 18827 bp, 20 predicted proteins | sample TergutLab28metaG_2_FD_97872 | JGI IMG/M metagenome (GOLD analysis project Ga0123354, IMG submission 97872) | Labiotermes labralis P4 segment gut microbial communities from Petit-Saut dam, French Guiana - Lab288 P4 | ecosystem: Host-associated > Arthropoda: Insects > Digestive system > Gut ...
TTAATATTAAGGCTTCAATTGTATAGTAACTACACACTGCAAATTCTTTTCAACAGGAAAACTTTCTTAAATTACATCACAAATCACTCAATAAGTAGAATGTTTTGCTTCATGGCAGGCAGTCACTACTGTTGTCAAGTTTGTGACATTTTAGTTCAACGCATTCAGTTACTACTGAATCCTGTACTCACAATATTCAAAGGTGCTGGAAATTGCTTCTTATGATACTGTCAACTGATGTGATCACAGAAAGTCCAATAGAACTTGTCATATATATTTCAACATTTGTAATGACTTTCTAAAACAGTGCATTATATTTTTCACCAGCGTAGACATACTTAATTACTTAGTTACTCCAAGCACCAGAGTCCTTCTTGAGAAGCTAACCGGTTCTCAGCTAGTCAAAACACTCACCACATTCTATGAAATCCGAAGGTTCGTTACCGCATTTACAAGTGCTTGCCACCTGTCCCTACCCTCAGCCAGATCAATCCAGTCCATGCCCCTCACCACCCCACTTCCTGAAGATCCATTTAATATTATCATCCAATCTATGCTGGTGTCTTCCAAGTGGCCTCTTTCCCTCAGGTTCCCAAACTAAAACCCTGTATGCCCCACAAGTGGCCTCTTTCCCTCCGATTCCCAAGCTAAAACCCTGTATGCCCCATTCCTCTCTCCCATACATAAGATGCAAGCTCCACCCATTGCATTCTTCTCAGTTTGATCACCCAAATACAATTTGGTGAGGAGTACAGATCATTAGGTTCCTCATTATGTAGTTTTCTCCACACCCATTACCTTGTCCCTCTTAGGCCCAAATATTCCCCTCAACACCCTATTCTACCTTCAGCCTATGTTCCACCCTCAATGTGAGAGATCAAGTTTCACAACCATACAAAACAACAGGCAAAATTATAGTTCTGTGTATTTTAATCTTTACATTTTGGACAGCAAACTAAAAGACAACAGATTCTGCACCAAAACATAACAAACATCCCCTGACATCAGTCTGCTCTTAATTACTTCCTTAATAGAATTTTGATGCATTAAGTTTGTTCCCATTTTAAATCTTCCACCTTTTCAAACGAACTATTATCAATCTTTACATTCTGACTTCACTCTGCATTCTGATCTCAAGAAATGACCATGTACTTAGTTTTTATTAGCATTTACTACCAATGCAGTCTCCTAACTAGCAACTATTAAAGTTTCTATGTTTGCTTTATAGTATGCATGCCACGGCCCAATATATTAACATCAGCATGAACGAAAACTGATATGTATCACTTACTTTCAAGTCCTCCTCACGGCATATTCTAAAGCACATTAGTGTGGACACACAACAGAAATACACAATAACCCACTGTGATGTTACACATGTGAATATCTACATATTCAACAATTATGGTACAGCTCACAGGTTCCTTGATTACACATGTCACACAATACCTCCCAACTTTACAACTACACATACTAACATACATGATAATTGTCCACAAGTTTAATGAATGAATGTTGTTAGTCCCACATCAACATTATATAATGTACAGCTACTGTATTCAGCCATGTCATTATTATTAATGTTGCCATAAGGTTTTCACAATACTAAGTTTTTTGCTGTTGTTAAATAACAACAAATAAATTTGCATATACTACTGTAATTTTACTTTTTTAATATCCTCATACAGCCTGATGATGGCTTGCTAAATGCCAAAAACTGTAGGTGTAGATTTTATACCAAAATATACGTTGTGTTTGATGAAAGTGCAACGAAACTCACTTAATATGTAGGAAATATCCACACATTTACTTATTCAGTGGGAAAAGGTCATAAAAGGATAGCACTGAAAAGTTCCTCCCCCCCCCCACTCACTATTTTGAAAGGTTGTTACACACAGAGGTTAAATCAGTGCCCTTCACAGCAGTTTGAGGTAAGTGAAAATCTTAACATGTTTTACCCTGTTAGTTAACTATCCAGCCATTTTGTCAGTAACATTTCATTCACAGTTCACACCTCTACTTACATCTTTAAATACGAGTATAATGTCATTGATATGTTTATACATATATAGCTTGTCTTGTTCATTCACAATTTCACATTTCATTTGAGATGTCTATGCTTTCTTGAAATATGTCAAGTGTGGTATGTCTTCCACCTTTTTAAAAAACTGTTGCAGTACACATCTTCAGATTCCACAGGCTCTCAACTGTGTGCTCTGGGACATCCAAGTTGCTTCAGAGAAAAGGGTCAACTTTTCAAAGTACTTCATGCTTTCAGAAGATGTGGGAATAGTTTGACAGTCATAAGCCACTTGTCCAACCATTTCAGTTTCATCTGGATTGGAACCAACATGATCACACAGCTGGTCTACATGTAATTATCCAAATGGTGAAAGGATATTATCTGTTTACACAAATTTATCAAATGTGGACCTGGTATTTACCTTCTCCTGGAAGTTGCATCATACACCACAACTTACTTTAACATTGTCCATTCTCATCTTATCTCCATGTACTGCACTGGTGATGAATCCTTTCTTCCTACATCGGATGGCAATAGTTTTTGTGTAAACTCAATTCCAAGCCATAGCATGTATGGATACTGCACTAAGCAAAGACATTTTGTAGCTTTCTTCAGTGAAGATAAGTCTTTGCAGCAATCTCAGAACAAAGCATCTATAAACCTTCTGTTTTAAGGTGTGGATGGTACCCTGGACTATAAATTGCAAAACTGATATCACATTTGCAGCAATAAACTCCACTTGCACATTTTAAACTTCCCTACAGCTTCTGGGTGAGCAGGATGGTTAAAAAATGGAAGTATTTTCCTATTGTCATGTCATGCTCCTGCCAAGAGAAACCAGAAATTCACCAAATATCTCATGCCATCCAGGCAGCCATATAGTGACACGAAGTGCATAACAGAAACCATGTGTTTTTGACATCATGGCTGTTTGATTTTCCTGTAACTTGAAGTGGAACTCTGTACCATCCAAGTTCATGCACACATGAAATAATATCTTTATTAATCTCCATGACTTAGCAGCTTGCTCCTTTAAATGTTTATGTTATACCAGGCAGTAAAGTGCAGGAACGGACATATGCATCAAAGTTAAAGATGTCTTTGGGAAAACATTTTTGGCCATAAGATGCTGAAGAATTGTCTTTCCAAGTTTTCACTTCTCCTGAATTTAAAACTAGTAGCCTTACCATTAGTTGTCTAATACAAGACCAGAACTTTTTTAAACTCACCTATCCATCTACAGGATGGTTTGAATTCAGCATTCAATAAAATTTAATAAATTAAAACTAAATAAACTAACGCAAGGGAGCAAAATCCTTCTTGAGAAGTTAACAGGTTCTCAACTAGTCAAGACATCACCCACATTTTACGGAATCTGAAGGTTCATTACAGCATTCACAAAAGTCCACCACCAGGCCCTATTCTGAGCCAGTTCAATCCAGTCCATGCCCACCCACCACACCTCTTGAAGATACATTTTAATATTATACTCCCATCTATGCATGGGTCTTCCAAGTGATCTCTTTCCCTCAGATTTCCTAACCAAAACCCTGTATGCATCTCTCCTCTCACCCACACATGCGACATGCCCTGCCCATCTCATTCTTCTTGATTTGGTCACCTGAATAATATTTGGTGGAGTACAGATCATGAATTATGATGGAAAAAATAAAACAAAACATTGAAGAAAGCTTTTTTTCAAGAGACAGTACAGATGTTGAGGAATCATGTGATAACAGTGACTCCATACTGACTACAATTCCTGAACAAAGAGGTTGCATGACACTGCCTATATGTCTCTGAGAGGGACAACAGAGTCAAGTAGACAGCAGTTAGAGAATACTGATGGTAATAATTCTCCTGAACTTGACTTATTGTGGGAAGAAGTTGTCGACAACTGTGATGATCAAACTGTAAAATACTGGAGAAAAGTCTGCTTCAATATTATTGCAAAAATGGTTTTAATCAGTTACATTCTGTACAAAGAAAATGTATGAAAAGACACAAGAACTATGTCCAGACTAAATTTTACAATATAAATTACTGAAGCGCTTCACGAGAGGTTCCATATTAAAAAACACAGTCCAGGGATGCCTGTATTACACAGTCCATGGGAGGAAGTGATTCAAAATACCTGATACATTGCATAAAACATGGAAAAGGACTGTCATATAACATACAACAGAAGACCAAAAAGTGGGAGAGGCAAATATAAAAGATACAGGATTATGTGTAAAGTGTTACAGGAGGCTGCATAGACAATGCATTCCACAATATATATGTGCTAAGTGAGAAGGTTACAGCTTACTTGCTCTTTTCAAAAACTGTGCATTTCTTGGAGCCTTTTGACAAAAAGTAACAAATCAAATTGTAATCTTGTTCAGAAGTGAATGTAGTACAAGTAATGCTTTAATTTTTGTTAAAAAAATTTACTAACAGAAAATGTGTCTCAAATATAAAAATATATTTAAAAATTTGAACATCTGAGAACAAAACTTTTTTGTGAATAAGTTTTTAACAGTTCTTTTCACACACAACTATATAAAAGTGATAATGTCTGCTACCATGCAAATTTTTTTCAGACCTGTGACCAAATTTGCAGTGCAGAGATTTTTTTCACTAAATGCTTGTAATTTCATAAATAAACTGCATGGCATTTCAACCATAACCCATCTGTACAGCCTTGAAGTAAGAGGGTTAAATGTACAGTATGTATAAAAAATATTCAACAGGCTCTACAGTGGCCATGTGGGAAGAAGCCAGCGAGTGCACTTGGTGTATAACATGAGATACACAATGATGTAACTGTACAGACAGAGATGGTGTCTATTTTGGAGGAATGAGGATACATAAACTAATAAGATGGTTCAATTACATAAATTTATATACAGAATTTATATTTTTATTAAGGATGATTAGATAAACCAAACCACAGGCCGCACATGATGTTTTAGAGACAGAGGGAATATGTGACTAGCAGCTACTGACCAGACAGGAAATGGAGGGGAGAAAAGACCTTAACAAGCGCACATAAAACCAGATCTTTTGGAAACAGCAAGATTATGTAACTTGAGAACTTGACAGGTCAGGAAGCCATAACTCTTGGCGTAGAAGCACGTGAGCTACCGTTGGTCTGTTTGAAACGACCTATGAGGAGGTGCTGAAATTCAAATTTTAACCATTTGGAACATTTGATTTTGCTCAAAATTTGAACGTGCAGGGAAACCGAGGGATGCCAATTGGCTCTCGAGTAGTTCATCGGTCACAGAGGATGCAACAACTGCGTACCTCATCCAGATGATTAATTAACAAATTTACAAATACTTCTGATTACACTACCCATAGATTCCCTTGAATGGAGCTCACACATCTGCTGGCTATGGCTAGCAACCTGTCCCAGTTACCACCAGAGCAGGTGGACAGGACCTTAGCAACTTACTTGAGAAAGAAATAAGAGGTGAAGACAACAAGTGGTAGGTTGGTAAAACAGTATTATTACTGTGTCTAGAAACATCACAATGCATACTTTTGGAATTAAGCTCATCATTACAATGACCTGCATACAATAAAGAAAATTCTGAACATCTGCATGATGCTACATGCTTACATTGATTAACATATTCCTACAATATATATATATATATGTGTGTGTGTGTGTGTGTGTGTGTAACTATCTATATATATTTTAGACACCCTTGATATTACTACAGTGAGATGTTACTACCATCTAACCGGGCACCTAAAATACAAGACTAACTCATTGGTTAACAATGAATAACAATGTAAAATACTGTTAATTTAATACATTATAATTCTAAGCACCGTCCAGCATGAAATAACACTTGCTAACTGAAAAGAGAAATTTGTACACATGTAGCATGATAAAATATACTGCAGACCCATAAATTAGTCCTGTGTTACTGAAGCAAACATACTTCAAAACTGCTAACTCTCAGAAATACCATTTATGCACAGAAGAAAAGTATAGGAGAGGAAGTAAGAATATTCAGAAAGTGTAGGTCAGACTTTGCATGCCCATAGACCTACCAATCTACAACACAGGTGATAAAAGTAACAGCCATTACAACTGTGACTAATGGGAGTAATTAAGGTCCACAGACTGACACAAAGTGCTTGATCCCCAGTACCATGAAACACCTCACTCACGATAGGTGACATCCTTTCCAAGAATCGAACCTATGACTCCTAGAATACAAGGCAACAGTAATGACACTGCTGTAATGGTCAGTATCAGTACAGTGAAACCTCCAACCTTGCTCCCATATGTGTCACATTCAGGCAATTATCCTTCATCTCTTCCACTGCCAAAAAATCACCCGCACACAATGTATCATATATGGGGTGCATAATTTTTCCATGTCAGTCATTTAGAATTCTCGTCCTGACCCACAATATTCCCAGAATGACCATTTTTTTTTTTAGGAAAAACTGATAAAAGTATTTCAAGTTTTTGGGCAATCAGTAGTACCAGACATCACTGAATTTTGGAATGAAAGTAACAAGATTATTTTCGAACATACAGTAGCAAAAACTCTGCTGATACCTATAACTACAGTTATTCATAACTGCAGTGTTACCACATCTCAGCCAAGTGTGGAATGTCAGCTGAGCAGCAAGGGTGAGGGGATGTAGCATACTCTTGCATCATACTGTATGCTTTTCATTGATTGCAGCAAATAATGGCAGTGTGTTCAGTGTTATAAATAGTCAAATACTGCATAACAAAAAATGTGTATTTTTCATGCAAGTTACATGTTGTGGTCCTTCTGGACCATCATCAGGCTCTATGTATAAAAACTTAAAATAAAAATAAAAGTGTGATATGCATACTTTCTTGTGTGATCACACAATTACATTGTATTTATTAGAATTTTAGCCTTTTTTGTTTTGTAATATAACTTCATTGCTGTTATTCTTATACAGTCATGCATCGCTTAAATGACATCATTAGGCAATTTCATCGTTGTATGAATGTCATAGAATGTACTTACACAAAACTAGATATATATTATAATATTATGGGACCACCAATGTATATGCGGTCTGGCGTTGACCGAAAAGTCATTATGCAGCGCATGACTGTATGTCTGATCCTATTTATATAGCATTAAAACCAGAATTATTTACTAAGACAAAAAAACATTTCCAATAAATTGTTGTCCATTGATTATATGAATCTAAAATTTTTGTTAAAAATTTACAGTTTCAAGTTGAAAGAAGTGTGAGTTGTGCATATTCTTTCGTTCTTTTAATTCCCATTTTGTCTCCAAAGACGAAGTTTCCATTTTGCTGATATTATATTATTGTTTACTTCAAATATTCACAACTTTTTCTCAATTCCCTGTTATAGTATTGAATATACGAAGTCCGACACAAAAAAAAAGAGACTAACTCTATAGCTCAGGAACCAAGAGTGGGAGGGGAGAGACAAACAGATGGCTATAGAACATGTTCTGACCTGTCACAGTGTTACAAGGCTCAGCTCGATTGCTTTACTGAGTACAAGTGGACGCGTCTTCAAATATAGGCATGTTTTTATTCTGTCGGAAAATGTTGGAGTGCAAAAGTGAACGAGTTAACATTAAGTTTCTTGTTAAACTGAAGAAATCCACAACAGAAACTTTTCAATTATTGACTGAGGCTTACGGTGAAGATTGCATGTCTCGTGCACACGTGTTTGAATGGCACGAATGATTTTTGGAAGGCAGAGAAAGCTTGAAAGATGATGGTTGTCCAGGTCGTCCATGCACAGCTGTTACCGATGACAACATTGAAAAAATGTGAGATGTGATTCGAAAAGACTGAAGGTTGGGTTCAAACAGTAGCTGAGGAAGTCAATTTGGACAGGTAAAGTGTTCGACGAATTCTAAGGGAGGAAATGAACCTGAGAAATGTTAGTGCAAAAATGGTTCCAAAAGTGCCTTCAGATGAACAAAAAGAATGTCGCAAGGAATTGTGTTTGGAACTTTCGCAATGCATTGAGAATGAACCAGATTTGTTGAATTTGATAATTACTTGTGATGAAACCTGGATATTTATGTATGATCTGGAAACCAAGCGACAATCAATGCAGTGGAAGTCAACATCATCTCCAAGACCAAAAAAAGCATGCATGAGTCATTTGAAGTTCAAGGCCATGTTGATTGTTTTCTTCGATATCCAGGGTATTGTGATGATAGAGAGGGTACCCAGTGGCCAGACGGTAAATCAGCAGTATTACACAGAAGTCTTGACGAAATTGCGTGAACATGTGAGAAGGATACAACCGGAATTATAGAGAAACAGGTGGATTTTGCACCAGGACAATGTGCCAGCCCACAAGGCAATGTGTGTGAAGCAATTTTTAGCTAATAAAAACATCACTGTGCTTGAGCACCCATCTTACTTGCCAAACCTCACTCCCTGTGACTTCTACATCTTCCCAAAGATGCTCAGTGCTCAAAGGAACCCATTTTGTGTCTGTAGAAAATGTGAAAGCAAAAATGGCGGAGATCCTCAACAGTCTTACAGAATATGACCTGCGGAATTGCACTGAACATTGGCAGCATTGTATGCAGCTGTGTGTCAACCCAGAAGAGAACTATTTTGAAGGCGATCGTAGTTGATTTCATGAATTTGTTAAATAGAAAGAGTTACAGGCACAGTCTCATTTTTTTGTATCGGACCATGTATTTGTATGTAGTCTTCTCAATGTCAGTACTGCCTGTTATCAAATGCATCAACTTAATTTGATGGAGTTAATGAACCTTAATGTACTACTATTACTATTACTACTACTACTACTTATACCAACAACAGCAATGATATTGCTACCTCAATAATAAAAAAAAGCAAAGCACAATGCATAATCGATTATTTTCTTTTGTGTGAACAGTAAAGAAAATATCAAGATTAGCCATGAATCATACCTGAACAACATCCATGATGGGAGGACGTTTTGGTGTACTGAAACCAATTAGTGGAGATTCTGTGCTGTGTCCTTTCACTGTTTCCTTATTACTGCCTGGAGTTAGATAATGTGCCCAAATGAAAACACAAAGAAATAAATCTGTAGCTAAATTAACAAATAAAAAAAATATTTCAATAAATTTGTGACATATGTATATGTACATGTTACTAATGTCACATACTGTATAATGCTGATATAAATGGACTGTATTTAGTTCATTCTGAGTCATGGATACATTATCAGTGTGACACAACCACTACTGTACCCAGCTACACACTGCCTGAGCAAGCTAAGAACAGAAAGCAAAGAACACAACAAAGAAAACAGTGCCTCCCTCCTTAGCAGGTGTCACTTCAACCGACACACGAAACAACATCTTGCCACAAAGGAAAATGAAAGCTTAAACATAACCCCCCCCCCCATTCCCCTGATATCTCGCATCACTAGAGTTGAACATTTCTGCCTTGCTCCACAGTAAAGTTACAAAATTATGAATCGTTCACTTGAATTGTCCAGAACTGGTTTTGGTTTTCACTGTCATCTGGACCTGAAAATATCTGAATGATGATGGCTAATCTCCAGGACATGGGAGGTAAGATGTCCTTGTGAACCAGGACAAGCATACCAGGCTGGAAGTCTGGTTTAATTGATTGATTACTAACTGTGGTTGAGCCCTTACGTTCCCGATGCGCCTAGGTCTTAAAACGGGCCCTTTGTGCCAAAGGAGGTCTAAGGCTTATTATGCCTTTGCTGCGTTATTGTAAGATGTTCAAGTAGTCATGTGACCACCTCTTCCACAACTGCTGATTGAAGAGTTGAACACACTGCCATCTGCATGAGTTGTTCATTGTTATAATGGTAAAGTATGGCTCAGGAAGGGATGTCAATGAACTACCAATTAGGAAATGTCCGGGTCTCAAATAGGTAGGATCATTAGAATCACTGGATACTACCATAAGCAGATATTCAAACACACGTCTATTTGTATCATCAAAGTGTTAAATTTGTCTAAAGTCAATAAAGCTTTACCAACAGTTCTCTTCCGAAGATACTTCAAGGGCTCTACACCTGCCTTCCACAGTCCGTCACAGTGGGATGAACTGGGAGGAATAAAATACCACTGAAATTGTGTCTTGGCTACATTGTTATGCACATGCCTTAAAAACTCCTTAGCTTGAAGAATTTGCTATTTGCTGCTACAAACTTAAAGTCATTGTCACTGTAGAAGTCATATATTAAACTCCTTCTAGCTATAAGTGTTTCAGTGCTGCAATAAAAGCTTCAAAGGTAAGATTAGACACAAATTCTAAGTGTAGTCTTAGTTGCTACGCAGATAAACAAGGCTACATAACAAACATTATAGTTTTGCTTCTGGTATTGCCACTTTTTATCTCAAATTGGCCCACATAATCTATTCCAATATTTAATAATGGACATATCACTGTAACTCATTCCAAAGGTAACTGACCCATCAACCACTGTGATGCTTCTGCCTTTAACTTGACACATGCAAGGAACAATAAAAATACTGGGTGCATGAGTTGGTTAATTCTTGGTATCCAACACTGCTGTCTCAAAGAGGCAATGAATAATAGTGGACCTGAAGACAAAAGCCTCAAATGTTCATTAATTGTCATTAGTTCTGTAAGATGACGTATAGGAGATGTTTAGCATTTTATGGAAAATGTGAACACTGCAATCTTCCACCAACTCAAAGATAATCTTCCTTGTCAAGGAATGGGTGAAGAGGCTGAAACTGGCTCTTCGAAGTGGACCCTTTTTGCTGAGGTTATCAACTTCTTCAGTGGGAATTTCCTGCTGTGCTACCTTAAGGCAGGTGTGCAATGCATCTCTTAATTCTGTGCTGGTAAGACAACTTGTCTTTCTTGAAGAAGGATTTCTTGTACTGTGAGTAAATCTCAGACAATATGCTGCTGTTCTTTCCAGTCTTGATAGTGTTGTAAACATGGTGATGAACTCTGCTGGGAAACACTGAATCATAAGCTTTAGGTTTCTGTGACCGTGCATCGTGAGCAAATTGTAAAGTGAGAGAGAAAAAACCAACAAGATGCAACAGTTTGATGTTTATTATCAACACTTTCTCAACATGTTTCAGGCATCATTATGCCCATCTTCAGAAGAACAAGATGTATGTTACTGCACGTGGTGTGCTGCGCTGTAACAAGCGGGGAAAAGTTAGATATTAGATAGATAGATATACACATGAGATCCCATCTAGGTTTACTACACAATACCACACAAAAAAGACATTAAAGTTAATATCTAACTTTTCCCCGCTTGTTACAGCGCAGCACACCACGTGCAGTAACATACGTCTTGTTCTCCTGAAGATGGGCATAATGATGCCCGAAACATGTTGAGGAAGTGTTGATAATAAACATCTAACAGTTGCATCTTGTTGGTTTTTTCTCTCTCACTTTACAAGTGAATCATAACTTTAACTAATGTAACCTCACATTCTAATGCTGGTTCTGGATGCTTTATTGAGTGGTAGGACAAAGCACTGGATGCTGATGTAGTCATTTAGGACCTTGCCATCATAACCTGCAATTCTTCAAGATCTCTGGATTTGTGTCCCAAGATATGAGATCTACTGGATTGCTTGCAGATGCAATGTGCCTTCACTCACATCCAGTGGTCATTTATTGTATATGGGAGACTCTGTGGCAAATTAAAATTTTTCCACTTACTAGCTGATGAAGCTAACTATGAAAGCACAAGCATGGAATCTGTCCATAACAGAATTGTGGCAATCTTCAAATTCAAGGCAGGTACTGTTTTGTGTATTAGTTGTGCTAAGAGCAGAGATCCACATAATTCTAAAGTTGGCAGTGTAATTTTCTTGACTGGTGCAACTCTTGATTTGGAGCAAAGTAATTTAGTAAATACATCCCCTTGCTGATTGATAGAATACAGATACAAACATAATCAATTAAGTTCTTTCACTGGTCACAAAATCCATGCAAATGGATTTCTGTTGCGTGACGCTCTGTCCAAACTAACCTACTGATGGTACCTAATTCACCTGTGATATAGGCTCTGGTAAGACAACACAAGTGCGTGTAGTATTGCTGGAACTCTTGAAAACCACTTGATGTGGAAGGCAATAACTTTTCCTCTATGCTGCTTGTGTCTTCATTAATCTGGTTCTTATGACAAAGCTCTTCATATTCTTGCATAAATTCAGAATATGCTTGATGTAAATCTAGTTGTTTCTGAAAATGTTGCTCTAGCTGATGACACCATTACCTTGTCTGTTCGCACACTGTCCCAGGTGGCCTTGACCCTTGTGTCAAGCAAGTCTCACTATGAAACATCCTGGATATGCTATCCTGTGGTATGCTTCTTGAAGCGTTCTTCTCACAAAATTTCTTGAATTGTTCATGTCTTCAGTTTCCCAAAATCTCTGCAGTTGCTGATCTAAGTTGTTACTGCAAATAAGGTAACTTTACCTTGGAGCGTATTCAGGTGCTACTAAAGGTATCTTGTCTGAAATAAGCCATCCTAGCTCTGTATGCTGTAAAACTGGATAATTTCCTGGCCATGTCTTCTTATCATGGTGAACAACTTCCAACAACGCATCTGCTGCTAAGACGATGTCAATGGAATTTGGGCTGTTGAAGTTCTTATCTGCAGACTTTATGCCTTCTGGAATAATCCAGGCATTACACTCTACAAATGTGGCTGGAATGATTCCTGTTAAATTGGGATGTACAGTACAATCTATTTTGGTTTCACAATTGCTAAATCTTAATTTTACTCCCAAATAAGCTCTATAATGAATTAAAGAAGTACACAAGCCCTAATTTTTTTTTCAAGCAAAGCAGCTGCACTAGGTATTCTGTTATGAAATGACATGATGCCGAATTCAACAATGCTCTGCACATCACTAACTGTACACATTTATCCCCAACATAAACTATCACTGTACTATACTATACTCCGTGGAGCAGAGTCCTTCTTGAGGAGCTAACTGGTTCTCAGCTGGTCAAGAAATTCCCCATATTTTATAAAACCCGAAGCTTCATTACTGAATTCATACATGCCAGCCACCTGTCCCTTTCCTCAGCCAGCACTATCCAGTCCATGCCCCCACATCCCACTTCCTAAAGATCCATCTTAATATTATCCTCCCATCTAGGCCTGAGTCTTCCAAGTGGTCTCATTGCCTCCTGACTCCCCACCAAAACCCCATATACACCTCTCCTCTCCCCCAAACGTGCTATATGCCCCGCCCATTTCGTTCGCCTTGATTTAATGACCCTAACAACATTGGGTGAGGAGTACAGATCATTAAGTTCCTCATTACGTAGTTTTATCCATTCCCGTTATCGCGTCCCTCTTAGGCCTAAATATTCTACTCAACACCCTATTCTCAAAAACCCTCAGCCTATGTTCCTCCCTCAACGTGAGTGACCAAGTTTCATAACCAATATAAAACAAAAGGCAAAATTATAGTTCTGTATACCTTAATCTGAAAATTTTTTGATAGAAATCTGGAATACAAAACATTCTGCACCAAATAATAGCAAGCATTCCCTAATTTTAATCTGCTCTTCCACCCTTTCAAAGGAACTATTATCAATCCTTATATTGCAACTTTGTCCTGCATTCCAATCCCGACACATGACCATGTACTTAGTCTTATCAGCATTTACCTCTAGTCTATTCTCCTTACTAGCAACTACTAAAGCTCCTGCATTTTTTTTAGAGTATGTATACTTTCTCCCAATATACTAACATCAGAATAAACCAATAGCTGATGTGTACCATTTAATTTCAATCCAACCTGGTTTACCTGAACCCTCCTATGGCACACTCTGATGCAAAGTTGACAAGCAGTGGTGATAAAGCATCTCCTTGTTACGAATCATTCCTAACAGGAAACATGTCAGAAAGATGCTTGCCTACCCAGACTCTTCTATAAGTTTCATTCAGGCACAATTTTATTAGCCTTACCAGTTTCATGAGGATACTAAACTCCATGAGAATTTTATACAAAACCTCCCTCCTACCGAATTATAAACTTTCTTCAAGTCTATAAAGAGCTGATGCACTGCTTCGCTGTGTTCCCATTTTTTTTCAAGTATTTGACAAATGCAGAACATATGATTAGTATTTGATCTGTTATGTTGAAATCCACAATGATGATCCCCAATAATTTCCTCTGTATATGGAGTTAACCTCAACAGCAGGATGTTGGATAAAATTCTATACATAGTCAGGAAAAGTGTTATGCCTTTTAATACAATCTGTTTTATTGCTCTTCTTATAGATAGGTACAATAATCAACTCCCTCAAATCCTCAGGCAATTCTCCTTATTCCAAACAGAAATAAAAAGTTTATGGATCTCAGAGCGAATTGTTCTACCCCTCTGCCTTAACCAGTTCTGCTGGGATTTGATCAGTACGTGGTGATTTGAGTCCTTTTAGCTTTTCAATAGCCATCTCAACCTCAAAGGAAATCAGTCCAGGCACTGGTGGTTCTGCTACATACATACACACAATGTTATGTAACATTACTAACCCCATGTACATTGAAAAGCTGAGAAAAATGGTTCCCCCACCTAGCTAAAATACTGTGGGAGTCTATAATCAAATCACCTTTCTCGTCCTTTACTATATTAGTTCTAGGCTGGTAGCCCTTCTTAAAATAATTTATGTCCCTATACAAGTCTGATATTTTACTAGTTCATCAATTCCAGCTTGCAGATATTCCTTCTTTTTGTTCCTCAAACGTCTGCTAGCTATACCTTGTTTAGATTATCTACATTGCTTTGGTTCAGATCCTGTAACCATCACGTATTAGCCTGCTTCCTTTGATCTACAGAGCCTAAATATTCATCACAACATGGTTTAAGCTGCTTCAATTCATACAGACCTTGACTCTCTTTAGCTGAGGTTCTAATATTCCCTTTAATGTTCACCCAAGCCCTGTTTATCGCTGTAGCAAGCAATATTTGTGAAGATGGCCTTTCCTTAGACATATAGCAAACTGTTAAACCTGTTGTGCTGTTGTTATTTTGTTCAGGTCAGGTCAGCTGTGGCTGATGTTCATTGTCACAATCATTACAATTGTCTTTTTGAGCAGGCTTAGACTCACACATCAACAATGAATCACAATTTCTGTTGCAGAATTCACACCTCCGTTCTACATTACACTGTGGCATCCTGCGACTGTCACCCAAACTGATATACAATTGATTCAGCTGAATAAGATTTTGATTCTACAGCAAGCTTGCTTTCTTGAAGTGCTTAAACCCATGCAAGGGACGTGCAATGCATGGCTACCTTTATGCAAAACACATGCTTTGTATGTGGCTTCATATGTGTGCTTGGGTTTGTTACTGCTAATTTCACTGTTACAATTCCAAGGTTGGTGACTTTCATGAATTAGTTTAAGGGCCTGACATTTATCTTCTAGGAATTGAATTAGTTATTTAAATTCAGTAACCCACTGTGCAACTGACTTCACTTCCCATTGTTTTCTGGTTACTTCATCCACATGCTCTATCAATATCTGAGACAAGAGCACTTCATGCAAGGGTATGCTCAAGTCTAATGCCTTAAAAGCATTCAAGTTGCTTTGAAACTGAGTTATTAATGCTCTTAAAAGTGTGTGGCTGATTCTTCATTGTTCACTGGCAGTGACAATATTGACTTCACATGAGCAGCACCCATGAAATGCTGATTGTTATACCTATCACATAGCAAGTTCCAGGCCACATGAAAGTTCTGCTGTGTAACTGGAATAGTCTGAATTAGCTGATGCGCTTCACTGGTTACAGAGGACAACAGTGACATGGAAGTGTTTAAAGTCCGTTATTTAACCTCCAAATTTTGGGATTTCAATAGTGTGTAATTTAATTTTAGGCACTGAAGAATTACTATTTCATGCAGTGCTCTGGGCATCTGTGATTCTGCTGAACTAACTTCTGCTCGTCTATTATCCACAATTATTCTATCAATTTTAACCCCCATTAACAGCGTGTTTCTGCAAAAGCTTTCCTATCCAGCTCATTCATCATCATCATTATTCTAGCTGATCCTGTACAGTATTCATTCTTCCCATGCTTTCACTAGTAACTGTAGCCTCACATTTGCATTATGCACATCTACATTTTCTTGCAAGTTGTCAAAGTATTTCTTAATTTGTATTACTCTTGCCTTGACTGCAGCTCTTTTTCTCATTAATGCCTTCCATGTTTGGGAATTCATGGCACTAAGGATTGGAAAGGAAACAGCCAACTTACTGATTAATGTGTTGCTACAATCCAGGGTACCGTCTACATACTCTAGCAACAATGTATGGAGCCTGCTTCTGCTCTGCTTGTGCTTCACTTCTTGCTATGATGTGTTGTGATCTTGTTTAAAATTATTCTGCTTATGATGATTAATATTGTCCGTGATAACCCACAATCCAGCACAGTAAGGACAAAATGTATAATGCTGATATAAGTAGACAGTATATAGTTCAATCCCTGGATTATAGTATTCATTATCACTACCACACAACCACTACTGTACCCAAATATAATCTTTTACACACTTTTCAAGCAAGCTAAGAAGAGGCACTAATTAACATGGGGGAAAAAGAGAGAGAGAAGAAAAGTGCCTCCCTGTTATGCAGGTTCACTTCAACCAACGCACTCATCTTGCCAACAAGGAAAATAAAGTTTCAACACAAGTTGTCTGACTGAAAATGTGTAAAACTCTGAACAACAAATAAAGACAGGGTATTCTCTTATGAGGAAGACACATTGACTTGCCTAACAAAATGAATCTGATTCCAGCAGACCAAATTTTGAATTATTGAGCCACCATCAGTTCTAATTCACTGTCCATAATCATCCTCTCAACTCATTTGACATTCAGCTTGTTACACATGCATGTTATTAACCCTACAAACATGTGTACAAATTCCACAGAAAATGCAATTAAAAACATCAACTTACAAAAAACAATAGCCTTAGCTATAGAAACACTGTCAGCTGCTGCTTGCCATAAAGTAGTGGTTCTGAACTACAGACAGCTGTAGTTCCAGGGTTACCTGAAGCCTCATAACAGGGTGATCCCAAGATGTATTCTACACACTGTCAGACACAGGTTGAAAAAGCCCAAGAAAATATTTTGATGATTCTCTTTTGTACAAATTTTTCTGCAGCAGTAGCTAAAATTGTTTAAAAAAGAGGCATGTACATTCTTGTGTTTATAATGTACAATAACATATATTTCAATTACCATATTTACCCTAATATTATACAATAACTTTTCTTCTAATTTATCACCAGAAAAGTGAGGGAGGAGTCACTTTACAATTGCACACAAAGTCAAACATGTTTCCTGAAAAATTAAGATCATGAAGGAGGATCACCTTATACTACTCAGGTAAATAGTAAATAGGCTAAGTTGCTACTGACGTGGGTTACATGGAATTTTACAACAAAGATTGAGAAACACTGCTCAAGGTGTTCAGAAAATGTATCTTAGAACCTAGAATAGGCTCAGCAACTTAAGAAACATTGACAGTTACACTTCTGGAACACACGTAGCTATGCAGAAAGGACTGCCAACTGGCATTCCTGGAAATGGACAACCATCATTCAAATTCACCATATTCCACAGAAAATTCAATGAGGTTATGTTCATATTACTATCCTTGTTACTTACAATTCAGGAGTGGCTCTTAGTACTGGACTAGTGCTTCTCAAAGTTACTCATAACAAGAGAACTTACCACATTGACTAACAGCATGCTTCACAACATTTCTTGTTATATTATTATCATACTGCATGATTGTTTCAAAGAAGTTCTTGATATAAACTTGTGTTTCATCATCCAACTTATACATGTGATCCATTATTCTTTTGTTTCGAGTCTCCAAAACGCAGTGTAACATTAACAATGATGTAACATACATAATCTCCAAGTCTTCCATTTCACAAGACTTGGATTCCATGACATAAAATGGATATTCATCTGTAAAAAAAACACCATGTTTTAAATGTATGCTCAAGCAACATGCCATGAGGTGCATACGAAAATCAGAAATACAGTGCCATACCTTAACTTCAGCACTAAATACAAAGATTCAACATTGAACTTAAACCACTTTACTCCTCAGAAAAATGCACATAATACAGGAGGTGAGTATGCTTGGCATAGAAACAAATGACTCCCTCTATCAAGCATTAAATCACAATGGTCCAATCTGAAGTTTATCAATTACGAAACAGTTACCTTATGACTGACTGATTGATTCTTTCATTGGATTGATTGACTGATTTTTTCCTTGTGGTATAAATCTACACTAGTACCACTAAAACTTCATGTGGATAGACAAACAGCAGTATAACAAAAAAATTCAAATTACAATCATAAAAATAATGGCATACATCTCAAAAGCAAGGCAAGTGATTTTCCATAGAGCTGAAAACTGTAAACATAAATATTAGACATTAAACATATTACCACTTAGCCTTGACAATCCTGGTACTGTCAAGCCTCATGCTACATAGTCCAATAAAACCCCAATGTAATATTTGTCTGGGAAACAAGCTTCTTATACCTTAAATGGTGAAAAATCCCAAATGAGGGTAGTGTTAAAACCAAACATATAAACATTATTGCAGTTAAAAATCAAGAGATTCACTCTTAATTCAAACCTAATGGTAGAGTGTAAGAAACAAAACTTCAATCACAACATCCCCCCCCCCCCCCCCCATGATTCGTGTATTGTACTTATCTTGTTCAAGCGAAAAAACAAAACAGATTGTGGTAGTGGACGGGGGAAACATGCAAAATTAAAGACAA
>Ga0123354_10005197_pt1 | contig 18826 bp, 5 predicted proteins | sample TergutLab28metaG_2_FD_97872 | JGI IMG/M metagenome (GOLD analysis project Ga0123354, IMG submission 97872) | Labiotermes labralis P4 segment gut microbial communities from Petit-Saut dam, French Guiana - Lab288 P4 | ecosystem: Host-associated > Arthropoda: Insects > Digestive system > Gut ...
AACCTCCTTTTTGTGGAAAATATTCGGCGTGATCCTTTGTTTGGAGAACCCTGGGCAGCGGGGAAAAAACTCGCTGTACTGTGCCCCCCCCCCCCCCCAAACTTCGAAGCGTACTCCAGAGAACGGGCATGGAAAGTTATAGGGGACAGGTTAAAAGGACTATGCTACCTGAGCAGGGATGAAGATGATGGAAAAATTAGGGCCAGGGAACAAAGAAGAGATATCGGGAAATATTCCTTTGTAAATAGGACCATCAAACACCGGAAACCACTACCTGCAGATACGCTATCGACTTTCTCGTGCATATCGCATATTTTTAGATAGAGGGTTAAGAAAGTAATTACACGTGAGGTGAAGCGATGTGAAGTGAAATGAATTGAAGTTGAGTGAAGTGAAGGGAAATGAAGGGATTTTAAGCGTGATGATAAAACGCCCACAAGTGGAGGGAAGTGAAAAATGGGGAGTGAAGTGAAGTGAAGTGAAGTGAGGTGAGGTGAAGTGAAGTGAAGAGCTTTGGTGGAATGTGTGTATTACCATGGACTTATAGTCATGTAGTCTTATGTGAATTACTGTGTAGTATGTCTTGTTGTTGCCCATTTGCTATTTGCTTTATGCCTTTTGCTCTTTGTTATGTTTTAAATAAATATTTTGTTTTTTAATTATTTGATTTACGTTTGTTTTCTTGTTTTGTATGTTTTGCATTCTATTTTGTGTGTTCTGTGCTTTTGTATTCTTTTGTGTATTCTTTCTCCTCATGTATATAGTCGTTTATTTTCTATTTGTATATAATTTTACCGACCATTGCCACTGAGAGGAAACCCAATTGCAGTAAATATTGTGTCATATCATATATACCTCGAGTTTTCCTAAAACCTCATTTCATTTTCCCCCTGTACTACTTCCGGCCTTCTCACTTAGCCCATCTTGAATAGTCCTCAAAATATGTAGATGGATAAAGTTATGTAAACTTAGCCGTTACCGCAGACGAAGGACTTCATATAATTACATAAGTTCCAAATATTTTTGAGTCTTTAGCTTATGTTAAAATAGTATAATAGGGAAATAATTTTTTCTGTTTGGGGCTTACCCGCCTTCTCTAAAACAGCACGGTACTATGCTGTAGGCTCTTTTGATTCCTGTTTCTATGCACTTTTTCTATTTTACATTCCCTTCTCTTTTTATATTTTATTTCTACTTTTTCCAGAACCAACTGTGGGAATTTCGATTCTACCAAGCCTGGATGACAACTGACAATAGTTGAAAGCGTTTGGTAGTGAGAAGGAATTTTATTAAACGTCTGCGCTGTCTGGTCGCTCGCACGATAATTGCAGTTCGGAGGCGGAATCCCAACAAGAGACGTCAAGATTGGGGATGAGAAAAGGCTCTTTCAACTCCCCAACCATCCATTCTGTTTCCGTACAAACCCCAGCGCAACTACACTCCTACAGCACTCAAGCTACGGTAACATAAAAAATGTCTGAAATGCTCAGTGACTTCTTTCTATGAAATATGTAAATGTAATGCATAAATGGGAGTGGCTGTCGTCCGTGTGCTTTTTCACCACATTTACTGGTTCAGCTCTCTATGGACGAAATATTTTCTTTGACAGAGAATTTCGATTCAAATTGTATTAACAGTTTTCCACAGAACGGTTCAAACACCAAACAAGTACGACCTAGCCTACATTACATAATACCCATTATTATCTACAAATATGACGTTTAGAGCTATTTTTGCTTCAACCGTGCAAAAATATTAATTCCGCCCAACGTTAATTCACAGCGTATATACTTGCAGAATCCACAATCTATATTTAAATTACAAAGTTTGTACGATTTTTGTCCCCCATTGCGCGACAGCCCCTGTTGGGGCAGAGCCTGGTCCCCCTCGTTGTTGAGGCTTCACGATCACTTTCATTTAGACACACCACTTTCGGTAGAACGTCTCTGAACGGGTGATCAGCCTAAAGCAGAGACCTCTGCCTGACAACACACAGCAACCTTAAGAGAAAGACATCCATGCCCCAGGCGGGGTCCGAACCCACATTCCCAGCAAACAAAGGCTGAAGACCGAAGCCTTTAAACCGCGCGGTTACTGGGATCGACAATGAACACAAATATTTGCAAATAGAGCAAGAATATTAAAATAAAAACCAATAATAATAATTAACAACTTCTCACGTTAAAGTGAATCAAACCTTTTGTGTTATTAAGTACAAATGACGTTTTGCAATCGGTCAACACAAAAAGAATAAAGTCAACAAGTTTCGTCTAAATCAAATTAGACATCATCAGGTCCAACTACAAGAAAAAAGGAGGGTCATTTTACAACCGCATTTCAGGTTTTGAGATCCCAGCATTCTCAACTAAAAATACACGTATAGTGTAAAATGTGGAATGCCTGAAAAATATAAACTTGAAGCAGATAAGACCTTAAAAATGATAAAAGGTAGTATAGAATATCGTACGTAATTAGGTATACATTTCTTAGAAGGGGCGTTTATACACTGGAATCAGATTTTCGACGTGTAGAAAGTCTTAATAGAGTATAACCAACTGTATATCTATTTAATTTACGTAATGATTTGATACTGTTTATTATTTCGAATGTGCTGCAGAAAATCTTTTATATTGATAGATATGAATGTAACGTAACATGTCACTTGTTATAGATGCCAAATATGTGCTCCTGCAGTCAGCCTATTGTCCTACGCCAGCATAAAACAATTTTAGGTGCAGAAAGGTCATTTAAAGTCCTGCCACCACTGAAATCAACCCTTAAGTGGGAAGGACTTATTGTTTAATATAATTTCTTTGTAATAAGCGAGAAAGAGAATTAAACCATTAATTAAGAAAGGATTTTTTAATTATTAAAAAATGAATTATTATGAAATTAGTCGGTATGACAATATTTTTAAAGGATGTAAGAATATCATCGAGTAGCTAACAAAATTTCATTGTCATTGGCGCTTAAAGTGTCACGCGAAACACCAGCACTCCATTCTATAAAACTGTAAACGTAATGCACCTGTACTAATTTTTACTACAACATTATTAAAAGTGACAGAGTAATGGTGATATTTTAGATTCTCTCTTCTGATTTTTCTAACTACTTTTATCACGTGTGCGAAAGCTTCCAACATATGTTATACCCATGGTATGCGCGCGAAATTCATTACAATTTAAATATTCTTTACTAAATTTGACTTTTCTTGATAAGTTTACCAAATCACAGAAGTTTTTCCTTCATTCAGATGCGGGAGCATAAGTAAAATATTTTAGAATATCCACCTAAGGAACCAAAATAAATTCTGTTAGTCCTTTTGTTTGTCACCATCCTAACTAGTGCAATAACCGGAAGAATATCAGCGTCAGAGGCTGAAATCTTATACCAAAAACCTACTTGCTGATGTCTGACAATGAATGTTCTTACAGTGTTAGCTTTCGACGGAAGGCTAATAAATTCGCATCCTTTTAAACTCCATGTTACGAAGTGTTAAACATAGTTTCTGATTTGAACGGTAAAGTCTGGGACAGAAGAAAAATGTATGAAAATTTCTGGTCCCAAAATCCGATGGTGAAAGGCCGCTGGGCAGGTAGACCCAGATTTAAAAGACAGGTTACTAGTAAAAGAAGTAAAACAATCTCTATACGTGCCTGGACAGACCCGTAGGGCTTCAGGAGGTAGAGGCTCCCAGAATTTATAGACAGTCCGCACAATTATTATTATTAGTAGTAGTAGTAGTAGTAGTTGTAGTAGTACTAACTGCAATTGAGTTGTCACTCGGTGTGCAGTAGTCCTTACACTAACACATACCAAGCCAATAAGATTAAATATACATAAGAGAAACAATACAAAAACACACTAATCAAAAAACACATTAAGGTGGTAAGGTTGCAAATCCTACACACTGTCTGCCTTTACACCCTGAGAAAAACCCTGGTATTCATTTCTATAGGAAGTCGAATTAACCTTAGGATCATAGTGTAACCGGAAAGACTAATTCAATGAAAAATCCCAATGACCCCATCGGGAACTAAACCCGCTACTTTTCGGTTTTTAGAGCAATGTGTCAACTAGCTGTACCACCGCGTAACCCATTTATTATCTTACGCGTAATTCACTTCACAGAGCTTTATAATCAAAGATGAAGTGGTTAAGAAATAAATTAGTTAACAAACCGACAATTTATCAAAAATGAGGTAATATTTCCCTGGCGCACTACAAGAAGTAACACGCGATGTTGTAATTTGATTGGTCACTTCTCTGAAGTGGAACAACTCTCCCTCATCCTCTGCCCTGACAGGCAGAAAACTTCATTTCTTTTTCGCACACCAAGAAACAAGAGCTCAGTCGCGTCACGCACCTGTCCAGTGGCTATATATTTATTTATCTACGAATTTTGCACAGACTGTAGATACACTTGAACGTATCAGAGAGAAATATAAGTGGGAATTATTAAAGGTAAAGCAGTCCCGTTACAGGCCTGGAGTGGCCCAGAGGGTTCCAGGAAGTTAAGGTTCCCAGATTACATGACAACGACACAGGATAGTGGTAAGGTTGTCAGCCCCAAGCACCGGCCGCCTTTACCCCCAGGAAATGATCCTGGTACTCATTTCTATTAGAGGCTGAGTCGACCCCAGGGCCGTAGTGCTATCGGAAGGATTATGTCAATGAAAAATTCCGATGACACCATCTGGAATCGAACCAGCGACCTTCCAATTTGTAGCACAGCACCTTCACCACTGTGCTACCGCGGTAGTAGGAATTATTAGAAGATATATTTCGCCATTCAGCCCATAGAATATGCCATAATATAAACAACAGACTGTCCTTTTCGTGTAAGGGAAGTACTACTTATTATAACAAAGTTAACCCAGACAATTGGACTTCAAAATAAACGCTGTGAGCACCTTAAATCTGAAAAAATAACTAAGCATAGTTTTCAGTGGCGGCATTTTGTTAGCGACGTTCTGAATCTTTAGAAATAATGTAACTTAGCAGTAAGTCTAATTATCTTCGTCATGTATCCCCTACAGAATAAAAGGAGGATTTCAGAGAAAAAGTGCAATGAATCTTTTTAAAGTGTTCTTATTTACGAAAGGAAAATATATGGTCGACTCCCTTGAAAATAATGAAAGATGACAGTTACGTGTTTTTGCCAGAACTGATTGGGATAAAAATTAAAAAAAAACTGATCCTGTTCCCGCTCGCAAGCTGTCAGCAAAACCTGTATGACATATAACATTGCTGTGCTTACTGTGCTAAACTCCTGATGAAGGACAGAGGAACTGTCCGAAATGTGTAGAGTTTTATTCCAAAAATAAATTTGAGAAATTAGTGCATCACGTTTGTTTTATTATAAGATCTTCCGAAGTTTAAATTCCGATTCTTAATTGCGTAATACCTAAATAACTGACCAGCAATGTATTTCATATCACTGAATTGTGCACGGTTTGCTTATTCAGTAAAACTCTACAATGTCTCTTTATGATTCCTCTCAGACTTTGAATTATAGTGGGTCACCGTTCACCTGGTTCAGTGTAATCCCTGAGAATACTATTGAAGATCATCTTTTGTCAAGACGTGAATCAGCTAAGAGCTGGCAAGGTAGCAGTTAGAGTCGGGCGCCTTCTACCTTAAAGTACGTACTCCGCACTGCAGACACATAAATGAATCTCTCGTAGAATGCGTCAGTTAATGGCAGTGGGGAAAAAGTGCCAATATGCTGTAGCAATTAGGCAGAAGTATTGGAAAAAATTTGTTTATTGATTTATTGTCATTTTATAAGTGTCTTTCGTGACATGAATGTACAAATTCCGAGTAGTTACTATGAACACTTTCATCCATATGTTACTACGATGGTTGAATTGCAAAGAAAGATATGGAAATCACCTACAGAACCCAGTACTTGAAGAAGATGCAAATACTGCTTAAAGAGTCTGAATAGGATCACTCAATGGAAGGGAAAATTTAGGAGATTAATTGAGTTGAAAATTAAAGGTAATATTCAAATGTCCATTAATATTAGTAGAATTAGGAATAAAAATTTAAGATATAAGTTGAGATACAAATTCAGGAAAGTAAACAAAGCAGAGCTTTTTCAGTGCTATGATAAACCTGCAAATTTAGTAAAAGGAACCTGCCTCTTTAGTATCTTAATATAAATCTCAGGCAAAAAATATTACCGTGTTTTTATTAACAACAGTCTAAGAGTTTAATTTCAGGTCTACCGTTTTGTTGAGTTGAATAAATGCGTGCGTATGCCACATCTGTAACACAGAATTAGACAGGAAATTGTGACAAACTAAAGTGAAATGAATCACTTTCTGTGTTACATGTATATCAAGATGAGAGAAACTTTCGTTTACAGAAAACATTACTTTCCATCTACGTAGTTAACTGCTATAAATCATCAACATCTGAGAATTTCTAAACGATGAAACTCGGAATGAGATGTGAGTGTGGTAGACAGGATTAGGGGTGTAAGTGCCTCGCTGTGACTGTATGATCAACGCATCTCTGTAGCCGGAATATACAGTGTGTCCCACTCGCTACCGAACCCGGCATTTCTTTAATAATTTTACCACTAATGAGGATATTGCAACGAAACTTGAAGCGGACTACAGACACATTCCTCTTCATTTCTCACACAACGAACGTAATCCTGTTCAAATTTCGTTGCAATATCCTCATTGGTGTTAGAATTATTAAAGAAATGCCGGGTTCGGTAGCGAGTGGCACACACTGTATGTGTTCCGGTAAAACTTATGTATTTATTCTTGAAAAAAAAGCAAGTGCTAACCGAAGAATAAAAACCAACTAGATGCCACTTATTATTTTATTGTACTTCTTATTGGCTCAACATGTTTCGGGCACTGATATGTCCAACATCAGGAGCTCACGACTATAATGTTGATTACCACATTTGTCGTCTCGTTCTTGGTTTGCTGTATGTTAGAGGTTAAGTGCGGTTAGGTTGGAGTAGTGTCCGGGCTGCAGGACACTACTCCAACCTACCCGCACCTACCCTCTAACATACAGCAAACCAAGAACGAAACGACCAATGTGGTAATCAACATTATAGTCGCGATTTCCTGATGATGGGCATAGTAGTGTCCGAAAAATTTTAAGCCTGTAAGAAGTACAATAAAATAATAACCGGCATCTAGTTGGTTTTTATTCTTCAGTTATCACAATGATGCACGGTCCAACAAACATCAAAAGCAAGTGCTACTTTAATATATACGAATAAACGAACGTTTCTTATGATTGTCAAGATTGGACTGCCGCTTGTGATGAAAGGTCAGTGACACTACTACGAACTGGCTAAATCCAGGACCTTCCGCCGCACTATTTTGTGTTCCTTTGCACGAAGTGTCACAAATTAACGTACTGTGGGAACATAATATCCTTGTTCGTTCCTGTCAAATATAAGAATATATTGAAAAAATGTCGAGATTTTTATATTGTTGTTCGCAGTAAATTTTTCGGATTACGCATTACAAGTTGAGGCCAAAACGTTTTAATTCATGACGATAGAATGACGAACAGAAAGAGTTTTACTTCTTATCTGATAACGTTTGAAAACGAGAAATATTTTATATATGAGAGCGCCTGATAGGCGACAACAAAGCCTTACTTTTTGACGGATGATATCTGAGTGCTGAATGAAAAGAACTACTTAGATATTTTGTGACTGAGAGGGTCTGAATGATGACTAAATAGTGTTATTTTACTTGATAGTGTCTGAACAATGATTGGCTAACCTTAATTTCCTTCTTACAACGTTTGAATGATGATTATGCAGTGGTAGGTGGAACAGGCTACTGTTCTGTAGTGACTTGAAAGTCGTAGTTGGAAAATACAGTCTCTAAATGATGACTGGAAAACATTATTTTTACTACAAGCCTTCCCCAATCTGTCTGGAAAGTCATAATTTTGCTGCTAAGCGCTTCAATGCTGCAACAAACTTTATGTGAAACCAGTGTGTTCATCTTCATCAGAATATGATACAAACTACACTGAGTTACTCCCATGAGATTTCGTCAATGATCCGACCTTTTAATTTTAAAAATTTTATTATTTTTTGGCTATAAATGTTTATTTACAGGATTAAAGTCAGCAATTCGAGGGGAGAAAATTTCTGCTCGTTTAAACCCGTATCACAAAATAATAGAATAATGCAGATTAAATCGATTATAACAGATGCGACGAGTTTTGTTATTTTCGCTATGCTGGGAAGACTGCTACAAACAGAAGCGTGAGTCTGATATCATGATATCATTACCTTAACAAAATAACATTTGTTTTATGTATCGTCCCTGTATGAGTAATATTCTATGTTAGAAGGTAAATTTCATTTATAATTTTGCATATTGTAAACTGGTCATTGTTTCCTGCGGCTCTCTTTCATCTCTGGCTGAGTAGTGAAGCAGAAATTCCGAATGAATTACAAGATAAACTTTTGTTCCACAAATATTTTCATAATTTAATTTACGTTTCTCTTCAAGTTCGAAATGTTTTATTGTATATAAACACGTGGTTTTATTTCACTCGTTTCATCCAGACTGTAATTCTTAGCATAATTTTAACATTATTGTGCTTAAATCAAACAGGATTAAGTGATAAGTTCATATTGTAAGGAGACATTTACATAGAATAAGGAACAACTTAAGTTCTTGTGGGTGTTGATGAAAGGATTTAGATGTGTAATTCGCAATACCCTTCTCTCCGCCATATGAATAATGTCAGTGGATAAGTGCAAATGAACCGGTTGTTTCTATTTGTGTCATAAACCAAACAAATTTGTTGATTTTATTATTGATCAAACTGGGCGCAGTGTACACAAAATTATACTAACGAGTGTGGCACTCGAGTTCACGAACTTACTACTTGTAGAGTGTAGTTTTGTGATCCGCGTTGAAGACGGAACCCAAAATTTCACTTGTTTTCTTGTAACATTCTTCAGCATTAGAGTTTTATTTGTTTAAGACACTCGATGTTGAGGAGAAAGCAGAGAAGTCACTGACATCGTTAAAAACCACAAAAATCACACGCTGATCACCAGTTGCAAGTGCAGATATTTTTCATGGACACGTTTGTACTATTGTAATGGAAATTACATAAGTCGTCTGGTAAGAATGTGCCATGTTTCAGACAAGAAACAGTGGAAGCAGTTAGGGGAGAACAATTACGAATAACCGGGTTCCAATGCAAAAAGGGAATTTTTGGACTATCTGAAGGATTGTTCGTTTCCCAAAGGGGATTGTACTATGGAATTTCTGGTTACAGAAAATTGGGAACTTAAAGTATGTTACGAGATTTTAAAAAATGTCAAGTATATCAAAACAAATTTGAATTCTTGCTTTTATTTTATTCCCTATGGGATGTTATGTCGAATTATGTTTCAAATAAGCATTTAAATATATTACGTTGGACGTCAAAGTTGTTCGGACTAAGAACCACTTTTAAGGTAATACAAAAGTACAAATTCGTCTTCATTTTCGGCACAGGATATTTTTGCCCATACGGACCGAAATTTATTCCCTCAAAACTTTTAAGTGTGGCGTAACCTATTAGGATAAATGTTTAATGGTGATTAACAGGAATGTGAATGTGAGAGTTTGTGATGCAGTTTGTCAGTTCATTGTCTGGGAAGAGTGAGAAAACGAGTTCATGGTTTATGTTTCCAACACTGACATCTCATATCGGGGACCTCCATAACAAGAAGCATGACGTCACTGCAAGTAACAATTGTAGATGTAAGCCTTTTTCTTTGTACTAAATTTTTCATCAATATTTAGTGACATTTGGGAGATTATCAACATTTCGACGGTTACGATGAGAAGGAAGTACCTATAGTGCACGTGACAGGTCTACTGTGTTAGTGTTGGCTGACAAGCCGAAAGAAACCACAAAATACTTCAGAAAGGAGAGATGTTAACTAGCTAATTAACTATACATAATAGAGTCTGTGAGAGGCACTCCCTTGGACAAGAATTTCTCCGCCTTCTGTTCAACACGGAAGCCCATATGTGTCAGCAAATATTTCCTGTCTTAAGCCGCGTGGATTTAATCAACGCCTTCATACTAAACGTATTTCTTCAAGGGGATAGATCAATATTACCTGTCTACAATTAGATCTCCCAAGTTGTCTCTTCTCTTTATATTTTAGCCCCAGGGGTGCGTTCGAGTTTCGTCCTTGAAAGTTCCACACTTATCTTATAATCCTTAATTTTGTGCTTGCGATGGTATTTAGTAGAATGTGAAAATATGAAGAGCCCCAGTTTGCAAATTAAAACAGATGGTACCGGAACAAAAATTATACCCTGGACTTCATGAACTACGAATGGAGGAATGTGCGATTTACATCGCGTGTTTTGTTAAAAAAATAATAAAATTTGCTCGCTGTCCTAACTTCCTGGATTTTAAGTTCGGAAAGAAATCTGAAAAATACGTAACCTCACAGCGTGTTTTTAAAAGCACTCTATAAATATTCATAATCGTGAATGAAATTCTAGATCAGCTTTCGCCTATCAAATGTGAATTCGAACATCATCGTTTTAGGACTGGCGCGAATGTCGTGTATTTGGACGTAAATAAAGTCCTCAGAAGTTGAAATTCCACTTAGTAACCACAGAGCGCATCGCGATAAGCGATGAGTTGTTGGCGTACATACACCTACGTACAGAAGGAGAAAACGTTCGTCTGTTAATTAAATCACTTCCAAGTTAAAGAAATGGTGAACTGAGGTGACAGGTTGTATGTAGCAGAAGACAAGATTTTGCTTCTGCAAACCTGGAAGAGGTCTATGTGTAAGAGTGAAGCAGAACAGATTCTACACTGTACAGCTCATTGACAGTAACTAGAATTCCACGGAGGTGACGTAATTCAATTACTTACTGTATTCATCAGAGCGTTTACGGATCTGTCGCAGACATTTCTCTTCGCATGAAGACGGGTTTTAGGAGCACTGGCAAACCATTAGCAAAAGCGGATAATTAGCCTCGTCGTGGTTTTCTGTCCGTCCGTTCGTCTTACCTTACAGAAGAGCGCGATTCCCAGCAGTTAACATGTGATTGTAACTATTATTGCAATTTATTTCTACATATTAGATTTTAAGTTAAAATCTGACAGAAATAAATAACATTGTCATGACATACATAAGTGTTACTGGTCTTTATACTGGAGACTATTTGCTTCAAGTTACGGACAGGGGCCTAAGAACACTGGAACATCTAAACAGGCGATAGATTTTGTAAGTTACCTTTTTGAAACATAAGAAAAAACTGACGGTATGAACGTCTCGCCTATTAAAAGAAAACTCCAGGAAACAGGATATCTCGACCTTTACGAAATAGTACCGCAAAAACATAAATCATCACAGAGAGAAAAATACAAGGAATAAACAATTCGTAAAATTCGACGTTCACGAGGGATGTATAAGCTACAAATTCCGAACATAAATGTAAGAATATGAATATAATAGGTCTATATCCTAATATTCTAAAACAAAGATATTTGCAATGCGTTTATGGTTCTTTGAACGTGTCCACAAATAGCAGGAACAGTAACAATACGACACCGAAAGTGTCATTTCCTCTAAGGAAGAGAAACCGATTCTTTATTGTATTGCACAACTACATGGAATTATAGCGAAATATACCTGCACGATTAACACAAATTAAAATCGATATATAAAACTGAAATACATGTTTACATAATGCGAAGAAATAAAACAGTTAAAAAATGTATTCTATAATATTAAAATTTATTCCATTGGATTACTTTCAAGACAGTTGAATAACTCGCAATTTCTCCATCAGATAGGGTTACAAAACACTAAAGTTAGACATAAAGTTCAACAATTCTTCCATATTTAAGGCTGCCATGAAACTTAAAATAAGTTATCTGGCTTTATATAAAAAGGATCTAATCACAGTGTTTGAATACTAAAGTTCGTTTTGCGTAAAAGTTGTAAATATCCACGTACTTATTAAAAGTTGTAAATATCCACGTACTTATTTCATTAGTTTTAAATATGTAACGACTTGACATTTTAAAATTACGATTTAAACTTTAAGTTTGAATTGACTATCTTGATAGTGGGTGTTGGAAAACACCCAAGGCTGGCTGAATGTACTTAATGTGTTTTTTTTCATTTAATAAAAGCATTAACCAAACAGCTTCAAAGTAGATCAGCAGAATATATTTTAAATTAAAAAGTAATATCCTTTCAGAATAAAATAAACACCAATATATTAATAGAATAGAAAGCTAGGGTAAGTACTTGCCAAAACGGATTTCAATAATAAATGTTGATAATACAGATTACGTTTAATTACGTGATAGTTAAAGTAGAATTTATAACACAAATCTTAACTTCATAAGGGGTACGAGAAAAAAAGAAATTAGATTCTTAAGTATTAGCGTTTGTTTGACTTACGTCTAAAAGTACAGGTTGCAAGTTTTCCGTAGGCAGAGAAATAGCAATGGGAAAAGAATTAAGAAATGGTAAACAAGTCAGCCGAGTTAAGGTGAAACAGCAAGACAGTTATGAAGCAAAGGCAGAAAAACACGAAATGCAAAATGTTACCCTACACTATATAACATAACAAACTCACAATTTACCCAACAATAAGAAACAACAATACGAAAACTTCTCAGAAAAACCCACGAAGTCAAAGCAAGAACTTAAATCATCGAAATTGATAATACATTAAAGCGAAGAACCCGATCAAATTAAACAGATAAAAGAATATTTCAAATAATAAATACGTAACGAATGACGTAACAAGATAAAATGACATAAAATACTCTAACATAGTAAAATACAATGAAATATAAAATGTATGGCCGCTGCCATTTTGTCGCTAGACACCGTGCATGATGTTGTAACGAACAAAGCATTTCGTGTTTACTGCGTCACGCTGGTAAGAGCCAGAAGTATCTGTCATGTCATGTCATGTCATGTCATGTCATGTCATGTCATGTCATGTCATGTCATGTCATGTCATGTCATGTCATGTCATGTCATGTCATGTCATGTCGTGTCGTGTCGTGTCGTGTCGTGTCGTGTCGTGTCGTGTCGTGTCTTTTCCATTCCTTTGGCTATGAAATAAATGTAATTAAGATTGGAACAATTCAGATTGTGTTTATTTCTGAATATTGAACACCTTAAACACGAACCTAGCTGGTGAGCTTATGTTAAAAGATATCCTGTTTCGAAACTGGCTGGGTACGGAATATTCGACACGGGGTTTGGTGTTTTACTCAGTATTTCCAAGAAACTGCTGGGATGGAACGCTAAATAAAGCCATTGAATTTTGCTTCCACATTTACATGAAATTGTAAAGCTGTGGCTTGTGGCTGAAGGATAAGGCGTTAAATAAAATGTAAGCTCACGTATATAATATTGCACATTCAGTAATAAGTTAAATGTCATCTTACCTTGCACGCTTGTATGAAGTTTACAAAGTGTGCCTGTAGACGATTACCAGAATATTTACGCAGTTGCAAGCATTAAGAGACACAGCATTTGATTAAAGGCGTATTGTACAAGCAACGTGGAATTTGCTTCCCTCATTGTAATTAAATTTGAAAATGGCTTATTTCTTTGGGTCAGTAATCGTGATTTTCAAATTACTTTGACATAACTGCAGTTTGGCACCCTGCTGTTTGAAGACTTAAGAGAAGAACAAACTTTGATATATCTGTTGTATATTTCAAGAATATATTCATTCTCTTATCGCTTAAAAGAAGCAACTTATCATTTTATTTCTAGCTAGGCAGTCTGTGAAAATTTTCGAGCAATGCCATTCGTCGCCAGGGAAGTGATATATTTTTGTAGAAAGGAGCTTAGAAGCGCAGTTTAAGATGGCGGGTACATTAACTTTCTTCTCTGTGCTGCATAATTCTTTCCATGATAGAGTAAAATGTTTCCTTAGGAGTGAAAGAGGCAATTATTTTGAAAAGGTGGTACTGAGCAGTTTTTAGTGTATTAAACAGTTGTCATTGAGTGATAAATGAAAGTGCTCGAGAAACTATCAGAAATCATATAAATTAACGTCAGTTTGACTAAGTTTATTGGATATATAACAATCCAATCTTAATTGTTCTTAATAATATAATAATTAGGCTACTACTTTCAGAGAAATGAGGTTGCATTTGACAAACTGTGCTACAAAAAAAATGTTTTTCTGTTTTTAGAACTCCATAGATTTTCAACACTTCTGCAATAAAAAATCCCAGAACTGCAAATACTAGTTGCCACATGTCTGTCTGTTGACCCAAACATAAATCAGTCTGTCGGAGTATGAAACCTCATCATCCGCAGGACATTTATCGGAGCGAGGAAACCTTAGAAAAGGACATGGTGGAAGACGAAAAGGATTCTGTGCTTAGTACTACATTTTGCAAACCGTATGTTTTCTACATAGTTAAACACAACGGAATTTTATGATGTGTAGAGTCAACAACACACGATCAAGTTAGAAGTATGTATTTCAGTTACACGTGAAAAATGAAACTTAATTGCTACTCGCGCAATGTGATGGAAGCAAGTTCAGTGTACAGCTTCTTCCATGATCAGGTTTTGTTTTTAATATAAATTCGCCAGCATAAACACAATTTCTTACTCTTATTTGCCATGCAGAAAGTGAAGTGGCTCATACCAATAACTGCACAACTGAAGCACACACAGATATACAGCAAAACACCTGGGAATATAAAATTTTCGAAAAATGTATTATTTTGAGCGTTAGAAACTGACGGGAAATATTCTTTTCTCTTTTCCTTCTTTATTTTCTTTCTAGCTCTGCTTTTTTCTTTACATGTTCTCCATTTTTAAGAACGTCTGTTATTTGATGTGTTGGAGAAATTTTGGCCACATTTCAAGGAGACTGCTTCAAGTTTCCTACCGCCAAAGTTTGACTGTTAGTACTAACTTTGTAGTTAATTTGTGTTTACTTTTCATAATTACTGGTTTCTTGATTCCTGTGTCCATTTAATTAAACGGGTTACTGTGAAGATTTTTCTGAGGTGCAAGAACAAAAATCGGGTCCAGGCTGCATTTTGAGGCTTCTAAATCGCACACAATCAGACAGACGTACCCGGTAGGACTCCTCTGCAAGAGTGAGCAGTTCTTCTCAGGGCTGTTTCCTAGACAACACACAGCACAAATTAAGAACGAACATCCAAGCCCTCAGCGAGATTTGAAACGGCGATCCCAGCCATTGTGCGATCGCACACCGAGGGCTTAAACCGCACGGCCACGGAGATCAGCTTTTGTTCTAAATGGACTATCTAATAATATTAATTAATAATTTTTGCATTTTCGTGTAATAGTGTACATTTTGTAAAGATATGCACATCTAACTGTCCTCCAGCAACGCCATTTCATTAACTGCTTTACTAGTATGTGTCTTGCGTGCTCTAAAAATATATTTTACACAAAAAATGAAAAATGTAAGTAATAGTGAATAATATCCAAACTCCGCAAGGAGCTAAACTGTTACTTTCTTCCCACCATTTTGTTACTTATGTCCGACTGCAGGATATACAATTACTTATTCATATTTGTAACTTACTCCCGTCTTCTGTTAGAACAGGAAGCAACAAATCACTTAACAGTTAACTCTAGTTCCATTACGCTTCGTTTTAACAGTCGTTACATGTAAATAACTGTCGTTATTTACAAGTATTTCCTTGCGTGTCTCTACTCGCTGACTGCCTTTGGTCTGGCCGCTTTGATTCTTCTTGAGATCAGACACATAACGCTTTCGACCACGTGACAGTAGTAGTCAGGCGGAAGATTCCCCATACCTTGAATCGTATGACATATCACGAACATTCCTTCCATGATCATCTCCAGTCCACCGCCGGGGTAGTTTCAAATATAACCGTTAAAGTGCTGTCACGGTTCAGCATTACCACCCCCTCCCTTCATGAATTCCCATTCAACCATACCACCACACTACATGCCGGCTCTGATGCACTCCATACTGGATTATGTGCTGGCATCCCCTCGAAACTTCGCATTACTCAACCATCCAGAGACGACTGTATAATATTCAGCGCCTGAATTATCCGGAATATTTGACCTGAGATTTCTGGTTTACGCCACAATGAATATTAAGTTTGTGGTGTTCTCTGTTATGACATCGTAGGGTCTTACATTTATTTATCAATGTTTCAGATGTACCTACTGTGTTGGTAATGACATAGTTTCGCAACCAAAGAGTTTAGTGCAGTTTCTTGTATCTTGTACGGATAAGAGTTGTTTTACCAAATTTCATATTCCATAAAATTAAATAAGGCTTATGGTCTTTAGACTAATGTAAATTCACCTCCGTTTAAATTAATTCTACTTTTCACAATTACACTTTTTTCTGTTTTTGTAAGATAACATTTCACTTTCGGAACATGTATATGATAATGGGAGTAATAACAAAGTATACAACGTACCTGGTGATATCAAGTCAGTACAGCTGGGACTGCACCAGCAACTTATTTCCAGTTTGCTAAGTATCTTTGGGAAACGAAAACCCTGGGTCTGAATTTTGAAGATTTTCCAAAGAAAAATTTCAAACTTATTAGCATATTAGGTGCACGGTGTCTGTCCTTCCCTATTCTGCACTTACAAAGTCGCGAACCACGGTGTCTTTCTTTAATGGACTTTTTTTAGTATTACCAAATTGTATTAATTCATTCCACTCTTCATCAGAATCCAATAAAATAAGGGAACTTTGCATAAAATGTATGTGTCTGTACCTATCGCTAAGAAATATCGCCGAAACACGTTAAATATTCCTTGAGAAATAGTCATTTGGAACAAAAATAAAGTGAAATATATATTTTATGACCAATGTACTCTTCCTGTATTCCATACTGTGCAGTTTTAGATATAACTAAACCCAAGTAACTTCCGTGCTTACATCTTAAAAATTAAGAATTATGGGTATTTGGTCTGGTAGAAAATCACCATAAGGCGTACATTTGTCTAACATTTCCCAGTTGTATGAAGATAGGCATTATCGGAGCGAGGATCTCTTACTGTGCGTATATATCCTAACGTGTTCAAAGATTTCCTTGTGACTAAGCACCACGTCATTCTTAACGTTGCAGTAAATGTCAGGGCCATATTTCGGTCACCTTTTCTCCAGAACAAGGATGCCAGATACACACTGGAAGTGAGCCTGAGTGGCCAGAGTCGACTTAGACGTGGTGGCGGAGAGAAAAATGTCACTGTCCTGTCCTGTGAGAAGTGGAGCTTGCTCAGACGTAGCGAGGCGTATTACTGTCTACGTCTGAGATGGCCAGATTGGTTGGCTTCACATCCAGTCGGCCTTACCGGTACCCGCTTCACTGGAGTCTAGGTAGAACCCGGAGCCAGTGTCGACATTTCGAATAAGCCTCTCTTTGCCGAGGTTCGAACCATTTTCCCTCGGATGTGCTGCCCGTAACCTACTCACTATAACACCAGTTTACACATGCTGTTAAATCTTTAATATTCGAAGATCAGACAACCAGTCATAATTCACTGACAACTGCTACTTCAAAAAGATCATAAACCTTTTTTGCGATAGTAGGCACATCCCTTCATTTCATGGACATTTTCTGACCATCGACAGAGATAAACGTGACAACATAAAAATTTAGGTCTCTGGGGAAAGAGAGATAGGGGCTGATCCAATAAGCAGCGTGTCATATAGCTGGCATTACCGATATTGCAAGTAAAGCTGCCAAAGTGTAACTGTTATTGGGTCACATTATTGCAGCCGGTAAGAGCGGAAAATGCAAATGGAACTAAATGCAAGAAACAGACTCCATCCGAAATATTGGGTTGCGGATTTAATTTCTACTTTTTCGTCTACATTAGTAAAAAAGTTTGCTTGTCCTACTTTTTGGTATATTTAACGAAGTAAACTACTGGTACATTCATAGTGTATAATAACAACGTATAACGATGTGCTACGCGTGAAGTTTTATTCGAGTGATCAAGGAGAATTTGTGACACTTACGAGGCAGAAAAAAGGTGAATACACGGCTTTGGTTGAGAAACTTGAGGGAATAAGGGCACTTGGAAGATCTAGATGTAGATGAGAGGATAATATTAAAACAGACCTTCAAGTAATAGGATGAGAGCACGAAGTGCATATATCTGGCTCAGAAATTGGGACACATTAATGATATTTTGGGGAATTTCTTGAGTAGGTGAGGAAACATTAGCTTATAATGAAGGAAATGCTACAAGAGGGTAGTAACTAAGTTAATTAGTGAGAAAGTGAGTTAGTTACTTAGTTAATAACGTCAAATGTATAAACTTTCCTTAAAAATAAAATGGACAAATTGTCGACGATTTATTCTGTTATAATAGGAAGAACATATACAGCATTTTTATTTGCATGATTGCTGCAATCGGGTCTGTTACCGCAGAAACGGAGTGCTGGCTTGACTTGAGTTTATGTCTGTGGTAACACAAATCATATTATAGCTCGCATCTTGTATGGAGAGGAACACATAGAGAGACATGAATATATATATATATATATATATGTGTGTGTGTGTGTGTGTGTGTGTGTATCATTATACATATATGTATATGTGTGTGTTTGTGTGTATATGTGTGTAATAAACAGATTTCAGACCCTTGAATGTCATATAACGCGCTTCTGCGGAAATTGTCATGGAGTGACTGAGAAAGGGTATAAATATTGTCTTTCTCGTGATATTCACTTTCCGGACATAAAATCGAGGCCGATAATTCCAAATTACGACACAGAATGGCAACAGCTATGCAGAGACTGACCTCCATCCTTCTGTA
>Ga0123354_10005200_pt1 | contig 18821 bp, 14 predicted proteins | sample TergutLab28metaG_2_FD_97872 | JGI IMG/M metagenome (GOLD analysis project Ga0123354, IMG submission 97872) | Labiotermes labralis P4 segment gut microbial communities from Petit-Saut dam, French Guiana - Lab288 P4 | ecosystem: Host-associated > Arthropoda: Insects > Digestive system > Gut ...
AATAATAATAATAATAATACATAAATACATGAACGATCTGCAACAAGCAACTAAGCGTAAAACTATGAGTCAGAAAATGTAACAACGCTAGCAAAGAGAAAATTAATCGAATCCGTGGGCAGTCGAAATTTGTGTATGTAGCTGCTGCACCGCTTCCTCAAACGTCCATCAGTTTATTGGTTAAGAACAGAAACTTACAGTTAACAAATCTTCAGATGCTCAGAACGTCCCACTCTTTACAGAACACTAAGGTTCATTACTGTGTTTACAAGAGTCCTTCACTTGTGTCTATCCTGAAGTAAATAAGTCCAGTCCACAAAGCTTAAATACTTTCCGAGAGTCCATATTAATATTATCCTCCTATCCGTAACTATGCTTCCCAAGTTGTTTCCTTTATTTGGGATTTCCCACCGAAAGGATGAATAAGTTTGTTATCTCTCAGTGTGCTATATATCCAACCAATCTAATACTATTTAATTTGATCTTCTTAATTTTCTGTGAAGAATATGAATATAATTCTCCATATTAAGAAATTTTCTCCAGCTCCTGTCTTGTCTTTCTCTTGGATCCAAACTTTATCTTCTCAAACACCCTCAATTTGCTTTAGCTCAGGATAATAAATCAAGTTCCAAATTGATGCAGAATAACAAGCAGGCCCACGACTGTACTTCTCGTCTTCACGGTATTAGAAAGCAGACGAAAGGACAAAGAACTACAAATGAATGGTAGCAAGCATTTCCAGCAGTATATCTGCTGTTAACTTCTTTGAATATCTAGGACATTACGAATTTTCGTGGCGGAAAATTGCTCGGATCGAAATGTTTTGGTGCCCAAAGGAACATCATTTACACGAACAGAAGTTTTGCTACTGATACTGCCACCACTGACAGTGGGCGGTACTTCGAAACACTTTCATAAATGGCATGTTCTTAAGTGGCTTGTTCCATGTTACGATGTTGTTGTCAGCTGCAGATAGCAACGTCTGATGTACGGTGAACTGCATGTGGGCAGATGTTTTGCTACTGATACTGCCACCACTGACAATGGGGGGTACTTCGAAACATTTTCTTAAATGGCATGTTCTTAAGTGGCTTGTTCCATGTTACGATGTTGTTGTCAGCTGCAGATAGCAACGTCTGATGTGTGGTGAACTGCATGTGGGCAGATGTTTTGCTACTGATACTGCCACCACTGACAATGGGCGGTACTTCGAAACATTTTCTTAAATGGAATGTTCTTAAGTGGCTTCTTCCACGTTACTATGTTGTTGTCAGCTGCAGATAGCAGAGTCTGATGTACGGTGAACTGCATGTAGGCAGATGTTTTGCTACTAATACTGCCACCACTGACAGTGGGAGGTACTTCGAGCCACTTCTTAAATAGCGTGTTCTTAAGTGGCTTTTTCCATGTTACTATGTTGCTGTCAGCCGCAGATAGCAGCGTCTGATATACGGTAAACTGCATGTGGGCAGTTCTGATTGTAGCCTGCTTCCAGGTACATGCCCACAGTTTCACGAAAGAGGGACATACACTAGATTATGACAGATTTCTGACACACCCGAAAAAGTAACGAACGTTATTTGAGTTGATACGTTTGGTATGAGATAATTTAAACTAATTTTTCTTGGGCACAACAAAAAGAAGCAACTGGTACCAGTCTGCGCCCCTCTCCCATCCTTAATCTTCTGAAAAGAAATTTTGATCATCTTTATAAGTTCCATATATGTGTGTTATAAAAAATATATTTGTACTTAAGAAACAAACGAATATCGATAAAATATGTTTTATTTATCTTATTATTTATCAACTTGTTTCTGTCACTTCTGCGATAATTAACAGGGTGTCATACAAGAAAAAACTATACACAAAAAATTGCAAAAATGTCTAATTGCAACCATCCGATGTTATAGTTAATATTATAAGCGCTCCCTAAGGTCATAAAAGTCATTATAATTACATACCCAATTGGTATGTAATTATAATGACAAACATTTTACCACGTATACAATTGTTTGTGTATGATACTGACAAAGTGATGCCCATAGCTATGCTGTTTGTACTACAGGGTGTGTATCAACTATATACTACTAAGAAGCAAAATAAACACACGCAATTTTACCTGTTTTTAACGATAACATAATTTTACATTTTATGATCATATGGAGCGCTTAGAATATTAAATATAATAACGGGTGGTTTTAATTAGAAATTTTGTGCACTTTTTGTATATTGTTTGTATTCTTGTATGAAACACTGCTGACTGTCGCAGAAGTGACCGAAATAAGTCGGTGAATAGAAATATATGATAAAATATATGTTATCGGTGTGCGTGTGTTGGATTGTTACAAAGGTACAATAAATTTGATACATTCCATTCAGAAAGTTGCAGAATCATCAGTATTGACAAATTTAAGATAAGAATATACAACATTTATTTGGACACACGTTACATTTTATTCGCTATGTTAAGGTAACCTAAATTTGTTCTGATCCTTATGTTTTTCAAAGAGATGCAAACTACTGAGCATGGGAAGGTCGCGACTGTAGGGAGGATATTCGCAGAGTACAACCAACAAGATGCAACGTTTCACAATTTCTTTATTTCTGTAAGACGCACTACATGTTACATCCCAGCCAGGCTAGCAGCAGGTAGCAGTATTGGTCTGACAAATACCTGACCCTGTATGTGCAGTTTTGAGCTTCTGATGATGGACAGAAAACCGTCTTAAACATGTAGAGCGTCTTACAGAAATAAAGAAATTGTGAAACGTTGTATTTTGTTGGTTGTATTCTGCGAATATATTGGCGATGCACGGAACTATAAATGTTAAATGTAGAGAGGATAGTTCTCAACGTCCCAGCCGTAAGCACTGCAACAGACACAAACCCGGCTAAAGTCTTCTTTTTAAAGCTACATTCTGATCCAGTTCTTAACTATTAGCAACTCTGTAACGTAAAATTTAAGCGACCAGTCCGACAAACCGACATCACTACTTTCCTAGAATAGCTACCTAACATCAGTTATGAATGCGGGCTGTGACAGACACACAACCTCACACGGTGAGGAGGCGAGTCCCCCAGACTATCATCCTTTCAAACGTTTAGGTATCTAGAACTATTTTCCAAATGGAAGCTTTTCTCGTTCGCCGTAACCTAACGCACAATTGCGGAAACCTATCATTTTGTTATTCATTGGCATGCCACAAGACGACTGACTGGTGCTAAATGTGCAGTCACAGTAAAAGACATGAAATTAGCTTCTACTGGGTACAGTGCACTAGCAAGCAAAATTTGCTATAACATAGCAAAAAGATATGATACATGTATATCATCATACATATTCCAACAGCTGCACTATAATTATATACAGTAATAAACAGATATGTTGTAATTCTTCCACATGTCTCGGCCTTTGTCGGATATTCCGAATGAGGTACTCAACAAAGAAAAATTGTATCTAATTACAGAGCAGTTGCTGGAATACATTCACTGCCTTGCCTTACTGCACGAAACGTGTGTAATTGCAAGTAAATATGTACCATTCATCTAAAAGCGATTTGAAACTCATAAGGAGAAAAACTTATCCTGGTGCCAACAAGCTGCTGCCAGAAAGTCCAATTCATCATTCTTCCTTTGAAACAGGAGACGTTTGAAAAGCTTTCTACCATTTTACCATCAAAATGAATTCTGTTATGACACTTTAATAACATTTCACCTATTTATGGAGCTTAAATCCATTGCACTGTTATGTTTAGTTCAAAGAAGAATGTTCCAGTACAGCGTTCCACTGTAATAATCAAGACAGTGCAATATAGCATACGTAGAGCGAAATATATAAAATAAATACCGACAAATTCACTCATATTACTAAGGCACCATTTTATTAAGGCTTACGTCACTGTAACATTACTCAATTATTATACCAACCACTGCACATATGTAAAATTTATAAAATTTACACCTTAAAGCATTAAAAACGTTCCGACATATTTCGGTCCTAGGACCATCATCAGTGAGCCGTATGGTCCTTGCTAAAGTCACACTATAAAAAGTCACATTAATTTCGCTGTACCAGTTGGGTATTGTGGCAGCATGCCGTGTAGTGTAATGTTATGTTGCGAAGAGTGCCCTGCTACGGATGTGCATTCTGTGCTACGTTGCGTTTCACGCAACGTAGCACAGAATGCAGCGAAATTAATGTGACTTTTTGTAGTGTGACTTTAGCAAGGACGATATGGCTCCTTGATGATGGTCCTAGGACCGAAACATGTCGAAGCGTTTTTAATGTTTTAATGTGTAAATTTTATAAATTTTATATATGTGCAGCAGTAGGAATAATAATTGAGTAATTCAACAACATGCACGGCGTAACAATGAAAAAAAATCACTGTAACATGTATCCTTGAAGGATATAGTGATATTAGTGCAAGGATATGAAGAAAGATAAAGTATGTGTGAACATCTGAAATCTAGTGACAGGTGCAAAGAACATGGCCGTGAAAATGGCGGAGATCTGCTCAGATCGAATCACAGGAAAGATACTTCCGCACATCTGAAGTATCGGCACCGCTGACGACGGCTCTTCCCGGTATTTATATGTAACATTGAAAGAGTTAAACCAATGTAACTTAATTGTAAGTACTGGGCTCGTAAGATCGGTGTATTTGGTTAAATTTACACCGTCCGTTCGTGGTAGATTGAATCAAGACTGTACTCACCCTGGAATTCCTTGCGAGCAGCACTGACGCTGGTGACGATGTTGGCCACGTGACCAAGCACGGTGGCGAACAGCAGGAGGCCGAATAGCAACTGGATGATAACGAATATATATTCGAACTTGCTGCGCGGTCGAGGTAAGTCCCCGATGGTTGTTAACGCCAGGGTACACCAGTAATAACTCTGCAGGTATTGTTTCACCACATCCGCTGTCTCACTGTCCCCATACACCCAGTTCTTACTACCGAATGCGCTATTCTTGTAGAGTATATGATATAAACAACCATTCCAGTGGAAGATCACCAATAAATAATGTATCAAACTCGTGGATCTAAAGAGATTCGGATAATTCGTATGTCTCTCGGTCCGGTCCATGAAAGCCCAGAAACGGTATATTTTAACAAGACGAAATGAACGAAGTATAGAATTGAATCCTATTGAAAGATAAAGAAAATCTAACGGCAGAAGACACAGACAGTCAATGTAGAATGTGGTGGAGTTCATGTAGTGGTTACGTAACTTGGTCGAGTCTGTCTGCAATACACCGTCCTCTAAATAACCTGTCCTGAAGTGGAACACGATGTCGGCAAGGTAGAGGAAGTCGGCGAGGTAATCCAGACAGAACCACACCACAATTGTCTCGCCTGCAAGCAGAATATACGACACAACCATTGTAACTAGCTATCGAACAAACAGTGCAGAGGACACAAACACTATAAAGGAAAAGAGAAAGGACGACGCAGACACTGCAATTAAGGAAGTCAGAACCTCTTACTCTGCTTCAGCAGTTCACACTCGGCACTCCAAATATAAATCATGGGTTTTTTTTTATCTTTTCACCGTGCATTCTGTAGATTATTTAATTAAACACACCAACACAAGCACATATATATTATTTAAGAAGTCTAAAATTTACATTAAAAGATTTAAAACGTTCCTACATGTTTCGATTACACGATCATCCTCAGGGAGCATATATTGTTCCTTGCTAAAGTTATAATTTAAAACATTCAGTGAATTACTTCGTTGCGTTAACTTTGGTGCTGTAGCAGCATGTCGTGTTTTTGTGTGCGAGTCGTACGGTGTTTAGAATGAGCCTGGTTATGGTTGTGCGTCGTATGTTGTGCAGCATGAATCTAACTAATAATAACATAAAAGTGCAGATGTTATTAAAATGTACGATGCTATCTGAAACAGGTCTGCATATTATGTATGCCTTAAATGCAAAATTAACTCCAGTTTTAATAATTGTTACTTAAATTTTGGGTTATTTTTACGAACTTCAATGTTCAATTCCAGCAGTCGATTTAGTCACACGATGAGAAGGGCAAAAGATGAGAAGAAACTAATTTTTAATAAGAGTAAATAAACGCCAAACCATAAGCATACTCAATTTCGGAGAAAGAGGCAAGGGTGCACCACTTAATGCACCTTATGTTTGGGTATATTCATCCACCGGAGGGCGTTGGAATTCATGATAAGAGCATCTTCAGATACGAAGCGCATATGTAGGGGGTGTATCTGTAACGATACTGTGTACATAGAGGCCATGTTGTTCCCGGCTCAATACCGTAACGAATGCCTAGATTATTAATTAATAATTATTATTCATGATAATCCATCTAGTTATTTCTCATGATACAGGGCCGGAGACAGCAGAGATTCTCTTTGTAATTAATTATGGTTAATTCCAGATCTTTAAAAACAGAGCTTGTAATAGGTAATGGCTGAGAAATTAATAAAGAATACATTACAAAATAATCACATTTGTAAAATTTTACACGTTTTCTTTCCCGTGATGAAACTGGCCGGGCAACAAAATGAATTCTTACGAATGACTCAGGAGAGAAGAGAAACTTTATGGAGGTTACTTATAAACATGCTGCTGCATAACTTCCTTCTATCGAGCTCCGTGGGAAATCAGGAAAACGGGAGGTAGAATTTCAAGCCGGCTGCATTTTCCCAACCTGCTTGTAGAGCGTTATCTAAATGCTTCGAAAAGCTCCAGCAGCGAGTCCCTCCACAATACACGAAGGAAAAACTCAATATCGATTAATGTCCGCAAATATTTAGTTTTAGTGATGCAGTCCGACAACCTTTCGACAAGGATTCTTTAGATTTTTATCTGTGTGGACACTTCAAATCTCTGGTGTATTCAGAAGCAATAGATATTTTGAGCGTTTGTTTGAATCGTGACTTGATAAAGAACAAGGACTCAGTATTTGTTAAACTGGGAACAAGTAATGTAAATGTATTGTGTCAACTGTAAGTGAAATGTCATACAGTTAAGGTATCCATTGTTGGACGCTCTCTTTTAATTAAACTAAAAAAAAACACCCATTTCCGGACATATGTTTATATAAACCTTTTTCTTTGTTTTCGTGTGAAAAACTCGCTCTTGGTGTGAGTCCAAGCACTTCAAGGCACCTTGTGTATATATTTCACTGTCATAATTTCGACCCCAGACTCCGTAATCCCACTCAACGGACAAACTGGGACGTTCAGAATTAAATTAGCTGCTCTTTAGCAGGCAAGAACCTTGGTGTGAGGATAACACAGCAGTATCTAGCCAGGAACTATGAGGCAGCTATCGTAGTTTTAAAATCTGCTCTTTGGAGAGTCATGGCACAGCAGCTCACCGGCGTTAACGAGAGGCACACAAGCAGAATTTAGTACAAGACCTCTGGAAATTGGATCCGGGACACGTCTCAAACGAAACTTGATCACGTGACTTGGGCTCTAGGGTTGTGGCTACACAGAATGAAAGAACTGGCAAGGCTTATCTAGGTATAGTTCTGTTACGTGTACAAAAGCTGTATCGGGACTGACCCATCCGAGACTTAAATTCATATTTCATCCCACCTTTTGGAAACCGACCCGTAATGGCACGTTAGCGCGAGAAGCCAGTCGCGGTTGGGGTATTTAGAAAGCCACTTCACGTCGATTCCTTAATAATATTTGAAGTATAAATTCTGCTTTACCTGCACTAACTATTTTTCACATTCAGATCGGAGAAGTAACGATACAACTTAAGTCCAGACACCCAATACACAATTTACGACAAACCTGAGGCATAAATACACAAGAATATAAAATTACATTATCATGCCGCAAATCAATCCCGAACATAGCTACGATATAACTATTAATTAATGCCTGACATACAAATAAAGCGCAGTACCGAACATGTATTTTCGTAAATTAATATTAATTTAATTTTTATCATCGGAATTCCTTTTCTAATTTATTTTCTCCCACGCACCCTTGTCTTGGCTTTACCCTCTACGACTCTGCATGTTGTTATATTTCCCTTGAGATGCAGTCCACCCTTCTAGCTGTTGAGCGTGCAGAGTGAGCTAGCGTCTGAAGTAATCAATTCAGGTATACATACATTTCCTGAATTCCAAGAAACGGTACATGAGGGAAATCATGTTGACCGCCCTTCTAATGAAAGGGCGGATGAAGGCTCCGTTACACTACACACTGTCCAGGCTCATGTTCCCGCAGTAGGAAGTAGAATAATTTTGTTCTTAGTCATTCATTAATTATTACTGTGAATGCTGTGCGTAAAATGTGCCAGGTAAATTCTGTGTCAAATATTATAATTAATTTATTTTAATATAATAAAATGATAGGATTTCCCAGTGGAAATTCCTAACACACAAGGCCACGATAACAGTAACAATTGATCGAAGTGGGGGATAGGCACAAAAACGGGCCCGACTAGTGTATATTTGGTGACGTCTACCGAACATGCAATTTTTAGCCACTGACCGTTGATCTCCTGAAAGGCGAAGCGGTAGATGATGACCCAAAAGTTGTAGAGGAAGGCGAGTGACACTACCATGGACCAGTAGTAGCAGAGGCGGCCCGCTGGGTCAAACACGAAGGACCAGTTGGGCGTGCCGGCTCTAAAGCGAGGATAAGAGCCCAGCCGACGGTTCTGGTAGCGGTCACCCCCGTTACATGATGAGTTACCATTCTGGTTGCTGGAACCTGTCCCTGCAGCAAAATGTGGATTTAAGACAGCTTAAATTTCTTGAAGTCTAATTTTACAGTGTTCATAGAGTTGTAACATCCATGCTTAGACATGAACGAGTAAAAATTAAAGAGATCGCAGGCCAAAAATTGTCTTGGTTTCTTGGAGAAATAATACGGGATTTTTTCTAACTAAAAATTAAAAACCTTTCATGTAATTCATAATTCAAAACGGTTCAGCTTTCATCTCAAAACTCAGTACACGAAAATATCTTAAGGGCCAAAGCTTGAACCCAAGAACAGACGAATGCCGGGATTTCACTTTATTCAAAAAATTTGATTAATGGTATATAACGTTCTAAACGATAGAAGAGGGAGAGTAGCAGCTGTCAGGGTTTATGGTAGGCTCAGTGTCTACTTGATTAATATTCCTAAGCTATGTGGTGGTGATGAAGTTTATACAGCTCTAAGCATTCCTAACATATTTAAAATTCGAATCATCTTCATTTTCTGTGAAAGAATTCTGTGGTGGGGGGGGGGGGGGGTGTGCAGTATAATTATACACCAGGGTCTTCTTGGAAACAACGGACGTTAAGGGAGTTATTCTTCCAGCCAGGAACCAAAATTTGGCCGAAGGTTTCACAGCTACCAAGGAACCACTCGGCTGAAGAGGGCAATGTATTTCTCCGGAACGACACTAGACCTTGTCAGAAAACAAGCTGGTAGCTCAAAGTAACTGCAAAGCTGCCAAAGGTAGAACAGATGGACAAGCGAAGGAGCGGGCGGGCGGGCGGGCGCGGAAGATAACAATGTGTGAAAAACATCAGCAGCAAGTTGGTAACAAGGACACAAGCTTACCGGTGCCTCATGGTCAGACTGCTCATGCGCATTGGTATCCTCAGCTTCCGAGTAGTGGTTGCTAATGACAAGTGATGCAAAACTACCCTCGTCATCATGCCCAACGTTTAAACCGTCACGCGCTCATAGTACGAGCAGTGAATACTTACAAAAAGAACCTCTCCATCTCATGCTGTTGGATAGCAATTCCACCGCTATATCTGGTGTCCAAACAGTTGCTGTTGGTAATAAACTACACACGCTTACCCGTGCCACCTGGTCCACCGCCCGATGCACCGCGGTGTCCCCAGTGTCCGATTAGTGGCGGCTCGTTGCTACAACCGGATGATGCTAGCGTGACGGTGGCTGGCAGCTTGAGACGACCTCTCAGGTCGCGTCTTCGCGTTTTGCGACTCAGATCCAGCTCGGAAGCAGTAGAAGACACGGCCGCAGCCCGGTTCACATAGGCGGCCGCCAGGGAATCCCTCGACGACGAGAAATAACGCTGTGTGGACAGGGAGATATACAATACAGGAACATATTCTACTGTTTTGAAATACTCTCAGAATAACCAGGAAACATAAAATCCGACCTTCGAAATTCAGCCTTTTTTTCCCTGAGGAGTCCAAGCTTGCCGAATCCACGAATAGTGTAACTGCTAACTATAAGAGGTTAGAAAAAATCGACTTGTTGATATATTGTATTGCCAGTTTATATAATTGCCTAAAACTTCTACCGATATATTCTTCTAATAAAACCAACTAGATGCACTAATTTCTCAAATTTATTTTTGGATTAAAGCTCTACATGCTTGCTCGCAAGCTGTCAGCATACCTGTATGACATATCTCATTGCTGTGTGTAGGGTGAAAAACTCCTGATGATGGACAGAGGAACTGTCTGAAGCATGTAGAGTTTTAATCCAAAAATAAATTTGAGAAATTAGTGCAACTAGTTGGTTTTATTATAAGAATTTATCACGATGCGCGGTCACCTGAACGTCATATTTTACTGATAGTTTATTTCGATTCGTATTTTTAACATGTCACAACCCTGCCAGTGTAAAATTTTACAGAACACAGCTTGAAGGATGATATTTGGAACAGACAACGTACAATATTTTATAACTGGTGCATATTTGCTCTAGCCTCTCTATGGAGTGTTACTGTGGCCTATTGCTAGTAACAGCCCCTATATCCTGGTCCTTCAACTGGCTGTACAGAAATCTCATACATTACACTGTTGGTGTGTTTCACAACAAATTTCATCAATTCTAACAAAATATAGATAAAATATTATACATGTCTAAAAATATGAAATTATTGTCATTGTACTATATAATGTACGAAATTCATAAAAATATTTAAAAATTGACTTTCTAATTTACATACAATGCACCGAATTTCCATTACAAAAGATCTCGGTTAATGCTGTTTTTTTTGTATTTGGGCTCTATTGTTTTCGGCTTCATTATAATAACAGAAACAATTGCTTGCGGCATCTACACATAATGAAGAACTGCAGAATAGCTAAAAAGGTTGTCAATATTGCGTTGTGTCCCGAAGGGCGGTAAAGAGGCTGTCGTGTAGGTCGAGCGGATGGTTTGTGATTTGGATTATTGGGAGACTACATATGAAAATTCACGTTTCGGACGTTAGCACTTTGTTGATGGGCTTATTTATGTAAAATAAATGCAATAAATAATAACGCAAAATTATTTACAGACAAGAATATAACAACCCGGAAGTATTGTCTAAGGTATATCTTGCTTGGGCGAAATAAAGTGTCTTGCAGTGTATACGGCTGTAGAGCATACTGGCATGATGAAAGGAAAGATGAGAAAATGAGGAATTTAAGAAGTGCGTGTGGACACCAATGTAAAATATGTAATAAGGATTTTGACGTTTTGCTGACCGTGCATCTCAGTATATTTATCTCAGTATTTAACCAACTTGATGCACAAAATTTGTTTCACAGTAAGTTTTATTTCATGCCTCTCGTGTACGAGACGGCCACCTATGGGTCTGATGATACCAAAGGCTGTGTAATGCAATTTTGACCTCCTGATGATGAACATATGTGCTCGAAACATATACAGGCATGAAATAAAACTTATTGTGAAACAAATTTTGTGCATCAAGTAGGTTAAATACTGAGGTAAATGTAATAAGGAGTCGAAAAAGGATTTGGACGAACATGAACGACGTGGGTGCAGTTAAAATACGATGGGAAATTTAGAGATTTCTGCTTCGAAGTCCGGCCTGTTGTGTAGTCCTGAAAGGTAAGGAGCGAAGTCCTGTCTGATACGAGGTCCTGAGAGATAACGCTTGAATTTCACCACAAGTACTGACACACAAGTTTTACACACTTTAATTGTACAGTACGCTGGTGGACATGTGCAAGTCATAACTACTAAAAGCGCAGACTCGCCATAAGGGCGCTTTCACACATTCCGATGTTAACGAGGTTATTTTAGGTACGGAAACTTTAAAATTCGCTCCCGAACGGGTAACTTCCTTTATTTCGTTAAGCTTATCCGAATTTTTATTCGAAATACAAGAAACGACTTCGATCATTACTAGTCATTTACTGTATAACACTGTCCAACATTGTGGCCAGCAACGTGGTTTTTATGATAAGCCACGACTGAGAACCGTACCAAAAAGATAAGCATTTAAATAGCCTTTTAATTTCTAGATGAAACTAGCAATTATATGTACATGAATTCTTAAAACCTAATGGACAAAGTTGAAAAACTGCGGCGGTATGCTGTTTATTTACAAAAAAGAATTACAGGGTTGTGTTTTTTCGTTTTTTCTCTGCATGTACAGGATGATGCAATATTTCGGAAGGTGACAGATAAAGTTCACACGAACATGTGTTTAATTTTGAACGGTTACTGAGATAGAGTTGTTTGAATCTCCAGACCTAACTCCAGTGGGTTTCTGTTTATAGATTTGGATGAAGAAGTAAGTTTGAAAAAGAAAGGTAGATACAAAAGAAGAACAGTTCACTCGCATTGTCTATGCAGTTGCACACTTAAATAGATGTTGACGTAAATTTGATGTATGTGTGTCCCGCATCGTAGTAAAAGCGTAGAAAAGAAAACCAACTAGATGCTGCTGAATGCTTCATTGCACTTATAATCTGCTCAACATGTTTCGGGCACTTATATGCCTATCATCAGGAGCTCGAGACTATACTTGTGTTATTGCCGCGTATGGTGTGTAAAGCCTTGGTTGCTGGTGCCCACCACCAGCAACCAAGGCTTTACACACCATATGCGTCAATAACACAAGTATAGTCTCGAGCTCCCGATGATAGGCATATAAGTGCCCGAAACATGTTGAGCAGATTATAAGTGCAATAAAGCATTCAGTAGCATCTAGTTGGTTTTCTTCTGTACGCTTAGATGTTAACATAATTTGTACTTTCAGTACACGTATTCAGGTAAAAGTAGTCTTACGTGCTGAATGTGTCATCCGATCAAGCTCCTCTTATACCCTCAATAATATTTAGAATTCCACTCCCTCATATTGGTGACAACAAAGAGTACAAGAAGAGCAACATTTTAATTGGTATGTAATCGTTACAGGATAAGTGGATTTTTGTCTGCAACAATCTAGGCACATATGCTGAAAATCTCTAACACATATCGGATGATAAATTATCGGCGAATTTCCATCGAACCACCCAACGTTCGCGTCGATATCGGTATATTAAAACGGAATTTTTAACATATGTGTGACTGTGTGAAGGACATCGATTAGAGCCCATGTGCTTTTAGTGCCCCCGATACCAACACCGATAATATTGGAGAGTGTGAAAGCCCCCTCAACGTTACATAAAAGATTCAAAAGCGGAGGGCTGGTTGATATGCCACGGAGTACATAGAACCGGAGGCCATTACAAGTTGTCCCTTAGTGAGAAAACCTTTGGCGTATCAAGAGGCAGTGGTTGATTAAGTGCCCTTTCGGTACAGCTACAGGAAAGGTCATGTTCTTCAGCTGCAAGCAGTAAGACACTAGCATATTAGGAACTACAGCAACATCGAATGAAGCGAATTCATATTCGTGCGACTGCCAGCGAAGTGACTGTTGGACCTGATTTGTGGGGCAGAGCGGATGCACACCATGTAGTTGATGAAGAATGGTGATGGTTGTTATTTGATTAGTTGTCGTTAAATGATCTAGGTTTCCTTTAAAACGGGAGCCACGCCTACGAAGTGCAGTTCAATCCTAAATAATTACAATTATTACCGACATACCAACTTTTGGAAAAACATATTCAGAGTTATCATCAAGGTTTATTACTTGTAGAAACAACTGTTTTTGGACATTGCAAAATGTCACTTAAAATTGGTTTACACTTTGGAAATGGACGGGGGTGCGCTTTATTCATATGAACGGAGCCTCATACTAAAACTAGTGGCAAAGATCTAGGACACACAAGCAGTACTTCAGTGAAGGGAACCTGGAAGTACTCCGGCAAGCATACGTTATGAATAACAAATATTAATATCATCAGTTGTAACTGCGGTTTATGTATCGCTGGATTGTATAATGCTTGACATATAAGTAAATACTGCTGTCTGCTTGCTAGCAAACAGACAGCATTATCTGTTTGACATACACCTGCTGCTGTATGTACAGTCTTGAACTCCTGATGATGGACGGAAAGACCGTCCGAAACATGTAGAGTGTAATTCCAAAATAAAATAAATTTGATACATTGATGTATCTTGTTGGTTTTACTACAGAAATAATGTTAAGATGCACGGCCCTATGAAAGTAAAAAAGTAGGTAAATGTAAATCTTTCGCATTATAAAGAAATCGTCTTTGCACCTCTTAGTGATTAGCAGTGGGAGGGTTTTATAAAATGACTTGCTGTTCCTGTAGACGGTCAAATGCAGATCGCAGCACAATAGAACAGCCTTCTGTTGTTGTCACAATATGATATGAAAGAAAACACCTGGTCAACATTTAATAGAAAGTTATTTTTGTTCATCTTCGCTTTTCTTGTGCAAGTTTATAAACAACGCGTGAATGTCTGATATACAGGATGGGAGGGAGAAATGTAACTAAAACGTAGATATCCAAAACGAATTTTGAAGGCCTGTTACAGTCCATTTGGGTGGTAAACATTCAAGTGTATCACATCACACCATAGCAGACGGAATCAGTGTCACTAATTGGAGGTCCGATACCAGATTCAAACACTGGCGATCCGACTGCTTAAGTCACGGCCAGACACGATAAGACTCTTCTTTTTTTGCCTTCACAATGATGCCCGGTGTGCTTTGGATTGTCAGTCAGACAAGCAAGTGAGAAGGAAATCTGTATGATTTTGACTCTTTCTATTGCGGGATAAATGATCCATGAATAATGTAAAAGGTAAAGGGCATAGCAACAAGGGCACTGTTAACAAGGCGAAGGACGACGTACATGAGAAGATGGGATGTGAAGAAAATAAAAACTGCGAGTTTTGAGTTTCTCACAGCGGTACTGATGCAGATACAAGTTTTCGGGAACGATGTGCTATGTGGACTGGTAAATAATTACGATGTTTCGGACAGGAAAACTGCATCCATCTTCAGAATCTTTCACTCCAAAATGTTTTGGCCCCTGAAGATTGCGGTAATATGGTCGCGTCCGTAATTATGCAACAGTCCACAGCACGTAATTATAAAAGTTCTCTGAATTCATCCTAATTGAAAAATACCCTGATGAAAATGTAAAAAAGGAGTTCTGTCCTTCTTTTACCCATAAATTGAACTCAGATCCGTCTATTCCTGTGACACCGCCTTCCTCATATAATTGTTTCAATTACTGTAGTCAAATACACGTTCAAGTTGGCGGACACGTGGCATCAGCGTGGCCTCCGCAACTGCTGCGGTTGGATTGTTTTGGCCGGGGAAACTGCACTTTCTGAATCGTAATGTGACCTATCCGGTCTGTCGGTGCGTATCCGCACCAGCTGTAACATTATGGCGCACCCTTATCAACGTCATGACAGAATCCTACCCCATTTCGAGGGTTTGCCTCCTACGAGTAAATTTTTCATTAATTTAAATATTTGTGGGCGTGAACTTAATTCTTCTGGCTCAGGATAGGTAAAATTGGCAAGCTGTTATGAACAAGATCGAAGCTTCGACCTCCATAAAATGCTAGGAATTCCTTGAATATCTGTGGAACTGAAGAACTGACGAATAAGAACCAACTGGAAGCCACATCTTGTTTTATTATACTTATTAGCATCTAGTTGCTTCTTATTCTTCAGTTATCACAAAGATGCACGGTCCAATACACATTAAATGTGTGGAAATGTTAGCTTCTTAAAGTGGACTTTGTGCCACTGACTTATTAAGCTAAGAGTGGTAAGTACGTTACTTAATTAGTTAGTTAAGTTAGTATTGTAATTAGTTGTTCGCACAATTTGTACTAATATTTCATACATGGCTCCAATCGAAAGAGAAACCCTAAGCAAAGTGAAAACCTGTTCCTTAATAGACCATTCAGGCACAGGTGGGAGTAAAGGTGTGGTTCTACCCATTCCTACTCTTGGCGCTAGATTGGGGTGTGTGGCCAACGCCACTTCCCTACCGATGTACCCTGGGAAAGTGCCTCTTTGCCCATTGTACAGTAGAGTAATTTGACCACAGGGTTGGTCTGGACGAGTGTGGAGAAGAGAAAGTCCCTTTTCACTACGCCAGTTCGATCCCTGAACCGACCAGCCGGAAGCAAGTGGTTTTACCGACTACGCTATCCCAGGTCTACTACAAAAACAATATTTACATTTCTAGAGCATTTACGCGTGTATTATCGATGCCTTGTTCCATGACTCAAGAGATACATGTGGGCCAAGACTGCTGGTTCGCAGGTCTGCCTGTTCATATACCGTGTTCAGGATCGACAAGGCATTCTATGTCCCTTCCTTCAGTTTATGTGAACAGTTAATGCTGGACCCCACGTTACGATGCTGGTAATTTCTGCCAGGTGTCATAGCCCCTATTTCATGGACGGCCTACACTTAATGGTACTTCCATATTTACCGTATGTATGTATTTGAAGGTATTAGTAATAACGGGGGGATCACAATTTGTAATGCAAACGTAAAAAATCAGAATACACATGCAAATGAAAGGCTGTTCAAATACTTTGACATGACAAAAAGCTGCAGCTCGTGATTTGATGTTCAGGACATTTATGAAATAAAAACAAAGATCGGGAATACACAAAATATAATCAATATATTATATAGTATATAAAACATGTTACGTTTGTTTGTAATTGCAGAACACACAGGCACTGTGGTAAGAGCTAATACTGCGTAGTAGGCCATATCTTAATTGAAGGGGAAGGAAGAAACTGGCGGGTAAGGACAGATGACGGAAAAGGAAGAGAATTGGAAAGAAAAAAAAGGGGAAGAAAGGGAGTGAAAGACAGAATAAGCAAACGAACAGGGTGGTAAGTTACGATGACTGGAAAGAAATTTTTTCCGAGAAGCTAAACTCGTGCGAGCGCTTCAGCCATGGAATCTAATACTGAATGGATATTGGCAGCAGTTCAGAGGTTTTCTGTTGAATTGCGTGTGGACATTACACTGGCATTATATATTAGTATGAACACTAATTTTGCGTCTTTTGAAGCCGAAACCACCAAAAATATGTAGAAGAGGCATTACCAGCACTACGTGCTGCAGAAATTGTAGACAGTGTTATTAAAATCGCTGACAATTTCAAAGAATACTGTAACGCGTGAATTTAGGTATTTCACTAAATGAGCAAACAAAACCTGTTCGAAAACACAAATTTAAACTTATGTGTAGTTAGAGGTTTGAATTCCAGATTTCATTAACAGTCCATCTAGACAGGACTGCTTCGCACCAAATAGTCAGCAGTTCCACAGGTTTGTTTCCAGACGGTTCACACATTCCTAAACTTAGAGTAGGATTTTATGCGTATTGGACCGTGCATTATCTTGATATTTGAATAAAGGTAAACCAACTTGATGATACTTGACATAATAAAGCAAAGTCATCAAGTTGGTCTACCTTTATTCAAATTAGAGTAGGATTATTACCTAAAATATTTGTTACCTAAAATATTTCCGAAATCATCATTCTGATATAGAATGGACTTCAAATGTTATAATCCTCATATTTTGTACAGGGGGCTGATAAGTCCTTAGTCCGACCAGGAAGGAAACAAGCTAATGTTTCTGTCAGAATGACGTGAATTTCCTTCGGCGCCTTGCCTTGCAGGAAAAAAAAACTTGATGACAGCTCGCGTTTCGATGTTGTTGAAATCGCGCACGTCCCTGATATGCTTCCGAGCTTGTTTCCTTCCTGGTCGGGCTAAGGACTTATCAGCACCCCGGTACATATGTGAACGTTTCAAGTTTCTTGGGAATTTGAATTATTCTGCCTGCTGACATGTTTTAACGGCAGGACACCTCGGTTTATCACATCGCTCTCCATTAATCATTGTCGTATTTGTTAGGTTGTAAGAGAAATAGAGATAAACATAGAAGTTATGAGAAACATTAATAACGGCAGCAAAGAGCCTGTCGAATGACATCATCAGCGGTAAGAAGGCTCCAGATAAACTGCCCCTAGTCTGCGCGTCGGAGTTAAACGTTCCTTAGACACATATTCAGCCCTCCTTAAGGTCTACGTAAAGCGTACGGAAAGTCAGAGCCGTTGGGCGTCAAGAGAGTTTAACAGATTTTTTGAAAATATCTTATTGCAACATCTTGGTATTTATATCACAATAATTCTCCATAAAGTCACAACGTAAATTTAGGAACCTGTCATATCGTGGGACCAGCTTGTTTATACTTCCGTCGGATAGGTCGACGCCAAGGGTTTCAGGTATTTCGTAACATTCCCGTGGATCAGAGTTCGAGAAATTTGGAATTACCTGCTTTTTCGAATGTTTCCATCCAATTCTTCTTTCAAGTCATCCGTGAACAAAGATGGCCGTCACTTCGTTCCTCGTCGTGAATATTATTCCTGCCTTCTTTGAACACACGACATTTCCTCACATTTCTTTCGTTCATTGCACCTTCGCCATACACACCAATGATCTACCTGTGAATTTCCGCCGGCCGATAAATTCTAGCGTTTAAAATTTGTGTCACCGACAGGCAGAAGGGTTTTAGATCTTCGTGTTCAACTTCATCAACTGCAGCGTATGGGGGTGGGGGGGGGGGGGGGCGGAATATGACACATCTTTAGGGAAAACACTTGTCCCCCTTGACAAAAAAAAAAAAACTGTTTTCACAGAAAGT
>Ga0123354_10005202_pt1 | contig 18819 bp, 12 predicted proteins | sample TergutLab28metaG_2_FD_97872 | JGI IMG/M metagenome (GOLD analysis project Ga0123354, IMG submission 97872) | Labiotermes labralis P4 segment gut microbial communities from Petit-Saut dam, French Guiana - Lab288 P4 | ecosystem: Host-associated > Arthropoda: Insects > Digestive system > Gut ...
AGCTGATCCGAAGATGACATTCTATGGGAGGACGATGGTGAAGATAGAGATGATAGTGACTGGGTGACGGATAACGATTCAGTTATGAGTGATGACGGCGAATCTGATGAATAATAAATTATATTATATATTATAAATAAATAAAATTAATTATTGTATTGTATTGTTCTTACGGCATGTACAGCGGCTCTATCATTTTTCCAAAGTCCAGCTCTCGACCGCGAATCTAATCCGCACGCGATTCTAATCCGCATCTGATTTTTTAGCCCTCTGAAACTGTACAAAGGGTGCGGATTAGATTCGAGAATATATGGTACGTATTCGGGTGCAAGTTAGTTGTTGTTAGGCTTGGTGATAGTGACTTCGGAATTACTCCTGTAGATGATATTACTATCGGGATCACTTATGCTGCCTTTTGATTCCACATAGCACAAATTTAATTACTATTATTTACTGCAATTGTTTTTTCACTCGGTGGCAGTAGTCCTTACACTAGCACACTAGTACCAGACAATTTCTGTAGCTACCATAACGTACACAGAACACAATACCGGCAAAACTCAAAAACTGCCATTTGGAGCTTATACTGAACTGAAGAATGTGGCAGCTACATACGACAATACCGGCACACTTCTCACACTGGATGCCATTACTGTCGGTTTTAGTTGTTATATTTTGACTTCAAACACGGCATTAACTCCAATTGGGCACTTTTTTGGGCCTGTGAGAGTATTGCATTCATTAAGCGGTAAGTGTAATGAAGTGTAGTTGAGTGAAATATGGTGAAGTGTAGCGAAGTGTTGCAGTGTAGTGATGGTCTTAGTAATAAGGTGTCCAACATTATTAGAAGACACGGACAATATTAATTTGCTGATTATATATTCTTTAGGTTCTATTTTTTATCAATTTATATATGGTTGTATTCCTCTTTAATACTGTAATTTATGTATTTTTACTGTTATGTCTATGTATTCTTATTGTATGTTTATGTATCTTCATCGTGCCAACTGGCACTCATCGGCTACCCTGACTGAGGTTTTTCCGTGCTTTTTCGTCAGTTGTAAGGCAAATGCCAGGGTAAAACCCGCAAAGACGGGGCACGGCCCGCTCTCTTCCAAAAATTGTTGTGTTGTTCTACGTATTGTTTGTTCTGTTTCGTTCTGTATATTGTTTGTGTGTAAATGTGTACTGTATACTGCCACTGGGTGGCAACCCAACTGCAGTTAACAAATATATCATATGATGACGCTGGAAAGCACAGTGTATGATTCGCCGGATACGAATTGTATCTTTGCACGGCCGATCTCGACAGCTCAAGGCAATCAGGAACCTTTACGGGTTGACGGTACAAGGAACCCATTCTTAGTTGCGCACCAAGCCCCTAAAGGCGTATAGGGGAAGTGGAGGTACAGTTCCTAGCATTCTTATCATCGACATTGGTGGGAGCTTCACACCACGTCCGCTTTACCCCCGAGGGAATCTGCCGACTAAAAGGCAGAAGAGCGCAGAGCCCGGACAGTTTGGAAAAGCAGAACAATTCAGTACGTAACCTAGTCCCTAGTCCACTGAGCTACTCAGTCTCCTTATCGAAAGCAAAACATAATGTACTGTTTACAGCCATTCTCCTTACCCCTCCGCTTCCAGCATGCGGCAAATTCCTGTGACAAATTGCACACAGCAGCGCGTTCTGGCATTAGGAATGTCAAAAGGCGGGTGTTACAGGACGACCAGAAATAAGTATACAGCATATCGGCGTGTTCACTGTATATAAATCTCACGAATATTTGCTTATTTATGTTTGGATGATGTGGATAGAAGGCAAAAATAAAGGTAAAGGTGTCACTGTGTTCGCTGTTATGGGCAAGATTGTATAGGGCTCCACTCACCCTTGACGTCGGCACTAGATGCAGGTGAGTGGTAACATCTCGGCCCGGCCGCCTTACCCCGGGAAAAAACCAGTGTGTCTACTGAAGAGGAGACTGGGTTGGTCAGACACTACAAATTGGCAACACCAACTGACAGGGTTGTCATATAGTTTCTATACACTATACAAAATGGTATGTCAGTACACTGCTGATTATAAATGTGATCAGAATTCGGACGCAAAGTGGGCCGGGATAGCTCAGTCGGCATAGCGACTCGCTACGGGCTGGAGGGTCCGGGGATCGAATCCCGGTGGAGGGATAGATTTCCCACACCCGTCCAACCGGCCCTGGGGCCCACCCAGCCTCCCATGCAATGGGTGCCGGGTCTCCTTCCCGGGGATAAAACGGCCGGGGCGTTGCGTTGGCCACACACCCCCATCCAGCGCCGAGGTTAAATAAAGAGTAGAGCTATACCTCTACGCCACCTCTGTGTCTTCGTGGCCTGGGAGAACTTTATTCGGCCGCCAGTGAAAGGAATGCCGTGCTCAAGCAGCGGGTACTGGGTCCTGTTCCACGCTGGCAGACAGCCGAGCAGTACTCCGCTACCCTGAAGAAGGAAGGCTGAAGTTTTAAGGGTGAGTACTTGTCCTTGCCCCACAACAACCCCCTAATACTACTGGTTTCAATAATCGCCAAATTCTACGTGGAGTAATCACGCTGTAACGGCGATTGCCCAAGACCCTCCGATCTATACGCGGCCATTCGCTACGGCGAAGTGTCCCAATCCTCAATCCCCGCGTCTGTCACGTTTCCAAGCCCAGTTACACTCACTTCTGCTACATGTGAGTGGCACATTCTCCTGTCTTCTCGTTTCAAACAGTCAAAACACACAAAAAACAAGGGTTGCCACATAAAAACCTCCCCTACTGTGCAGACAGCCAGCAGACACAACACACGTACCAGCGCTGCAAAAGAATGTCACTAGCCACTGTCTGGGAGGTACAAAATGTATTCCGTAAGACAATCCATGTGCCCTTAAAACAGTCTCCACCTTTGTCAAAACAAGTACCTCTAGACAGCACCTCACACTGTGTTATTCAAGCGATATGCGTTGCAACCCTTGACCCCTTCCTAACGTGGCACTTGGAGCTTCTAGTACGACATGATATTAACATACTGAATACATTATGTTTTAAAAACCCTCTGTGGTACTTCGGCAAACCACTCCTGTCCGAGTTGGCCGCGTCTGAACAGGGTGCCCACCAAAGTGTTATTCAATCAAGTTTACTTACGTGCAAACATAAATATAGATGTCTGTAGCATTTTCTAGGTGCACATGCTGAATACACAGTGAAATCGTGATTTCTTACTTTCTTAACCTGGTGTTTACCTTTTGTACATGTTGTATTTTAAGTTGTCTTGTGTGTACTGTTGTTAGTTGTCTTGTGTGTATTGTTGTCATCTTATGTGTATTTGCTGTGCTATGTGTGTGTATTGCTGTTTTTACTTTAGATGCCGGACTGCTGGCAAGAAGTCAGTATTCGGAAGGTCATGCGACCGGCCACCTCGACACATGTTTTTCTTGGTTTCCCTGTGTCTATAAGCAAATGCTGAGATGGTTCCCAAGATTCCAAGTTACTACTGCATGCTTCTCATGTTGCCCACCCGACTTAAATTTCTTAGATCCTTATTTCATATTCATGCACATGCATAATAACCACTGCCACCGGGCGACAGCCCATTTGCAGTTAAATATATTATAATAATAATAATAATAATTCAAAGTACCTGACAAACACTAAAATACAGGTATGCGCTGCATAACGACGTTTCAGTCAACCACGGACCGCATACATGACGGTGGCCCCATAATATTATAATATATTGTATATTATATTATAATAAGGACCATCAACGAATCTTAAAGCAACCCCAAACAACACCAAACCTAAAACAAAATTTGAATACAGGAAAAACACGAAGAAGACCATAACCACCTAATTTCAACAGAACGCCAGCCAAAATTATAGAACCAGATACTGGGGCCTCAACATGGGCCCTAGGAACTCATAAATGAACCAGAAACACATGCATCTTAACCAAAAAGGCGAAAAGCATACAAACATAAAATAAACCACCAACCAAAGAATTATTTCCACACATCAAAAATAAACATAAGGATCCTAAAGAATTGTAAACGAATAACAAGGGAAGAGAAGCCAATAAAGTATAAAACAAATATTATGTTACGCTATGTTATATTATATTAAAATATCATTGTGTTGCAATTGCCTACAGATTCAGTACAGTAACATGCTGTACAGGTTTGTAGCCTAGGAACAATAGGCTCTACCATATAGCGCAGGTGTGTATTAGGCTATACTGTACTACTGAGGTTTGAGTAAGTACACGTTCGCACGACGAAATCGCCTAACGACGCATTTCTCAGAACGTATCCCCGTTGTTAAGGGACGCATTTCTGTATACAGGAGTGTATCACAGTGAAATTAGTTCAGCGTCATCGAGACTGATGTTGATAAACAGAAGAATTTCGCGGTGAAATTCAAACGGGTCTTATGCTAATGACAAACTAAATTTCATCGAAATTCAATTACATGCACAGTGCTTAAGGTGGAGGAGGCATTAGGTGGTGAGAACCCCTTCATGGGCTGATGGGGTCGCAAATTCAGGTGACGCGTTCTGCAGTAATCCCCCCCCCCCGGGAAATCCCCAGAGGTGGCTCTTACAGATCGGCACAGTTTTGAATGCCACTTGTTCCAGGCATGAGGCCAGTTTATTCGGTTAAAATCAGTGCTGTTTACTTGCCTGGTTACATTCCACATTACGCACCAGATAGCTCCTATGACAATTCGCCTCTTCGAAAGTTTCACAGTAACATTTATTAATTAGCACACCAACTAATGCAAATACATAAAATTTTTTACATTAAAACATTTAAAATCGATCCAACATGTTTCGATCCTACTGTTGCTTGCTAAAGTCACATTTTTTAAAATACTCACTGATTAATTTCCTTATATTAACTTGGTGCTGTGGCAGCGTGTCTGTAATATAAAATATATTTATTAAGTATACTGTCAAAACAATATAGTAACAATATAGTACGATTGTTTTGACAATCTACTTGATAAATACATTTTATATTACAGATATGCTGCCACAGCACCAAGTTAATATAAGAAAATCAATCAGTGAGTGTTTTAAAAAATGTGACTTTAGCAAGGAACAGTGTAGCTCCCTGAAGATGATCTTAGGATCGAAACAAGTTGGAGCGATTTTAAATGTTTTAATGTAAAAAAATGTATGTGCATTAGTTGGTGTGCTGATTAAATGACTTGACGAAATGCACGGTGCAACGATAAAGATAGGTTCACAGTAACACTTTCGCAGTAGTCTTGCAGACCGGTTGATTCAGCATAACAAGAAGCGTGAGGTATGCGATCCAACAGTTTCTCATGTTCTATGCATACTAGAACCAGTTCTATCCAGTCCACATCCTTAAAACGCACTCATCAAAAAAGATGCGGCGCCTACAAATACCTACATTTACTGCTGTACCGGCTCGCCATCACAACCCGCCCGAAGGACGGCACATTTTATACAAGCAACAGCGAAATTCAATATGCGACCCCATGCATCCAATTACCATTTACAGGAAACTAATTTTCAGTACCTCATAACCGACTCCAGTACTTCTATACCGATTATTTTCACAACTGTTCATTGTACAGGTATGCGCCGCATAACGACGTTTCGGTCAACGACGGACGGCATATACGACTGTGGTTCCATAAGATTACAATACAGCGTGATTCAAAAAGATGGCTCAATTTCGTACGTCTTTATTTCCTGAACTATACATGTTATGTGAATGATCTGCATAACATTTGAAAGAGGAGGTCCTACGTTTTCAAATACCACCACTAGGGCGCTCGCCTAGCGTATAGCCGTGCACAAGCGTCAGTTGAGAACAAAATGGCTACTATGCAGCACAAGATTTTTTGCGATCGTAAGTTCATTAAAACTGAATCGGCGACTGCTGTGCAGCGTGCGTTTCGTCATCGTTTCAAAATTCAACCTCTAACCTTCAAACTACATTGTGAGTGTAATTAAATGTAATTTATATCATATGTGTCACTAGTTATAATTTTGAAATACAGAATTACGAAACTGAGTCCATCTTTTTGAATCACGCTAAATAATTATAAAGGTGGGGGGGGGGGGGTAGCTCAGTCGGTATAGCGACTGACTACGGACTGGAAGGTCCTGGATCAAATCCCGGTGGGGACGAGATTTTTCCGCCCGTTCAAACCGGCTCTGGGGCCCACCCAGCCTCGTGTAAAATGGGTACCGAGTCTTTCCCGATGGTAAAGTGCGGTCGGGGCGTGCTGCTGACCACTCACCCCCTTTTAGTGCCGCTGTCATGGAAGAGTACAACTATACCTCTACCCACCTTCTGGGTCACACCGGGTCTGTAACGGGATCGCTTTACCTTAACCCTTTTAATATGATATTATAATCCTTACCATTGTGTTACAATTGCCTACAGTATTCAGTACAGTAACATGCTGTACAGGTTTGTAGCGTAGGAGCAGTAGGCTATATAACATACAGCCTAGGTGTGTACTGGGCTACAGTATCTAGGTTTGTGTAAGTACACTCTATGACGTTCGCACAACGACGAAATCACCTAATAACGCATTTCTCTGAACGTATCCCCCGTCGTTAAGCGACGCATATCTGTACTTTCATTTCTTCCAAGTGGCAGCGGGCATCGTTGACCGACAAGAACTAAGAACTGTTGTTTCGTGTTTTGCGACACGAAATTTATTAATTTCACAGCAACTACCGTGTTCTTGCCCATTTTTGTCATCGTCTCCCACTAAATATATTCCTTCGAAACGCTTCCCATACTCATCGCCCTTCTCAACCATTTCAACCGAATTATCCAAACACCAATACAAACTTTGAAGATTTAGTTTTTCGAATTCCAGCGTCACGTGTTCTGTTATCAACATAAATGGCAAAGTGAGACAAGCTTATAAGATTCCCACCCTCATACATAACAAACGTATAACATCAAATATTCCATTCTCTGGTACGATTGGGCCCTCCCAAACTCATAGGTTTCCACAATCCGGTTCTCGCTGTTTTATTATCCCCTGTGGTCATTCTCTGGATGCATATGAGGAAGCTCAAACGACTGCACCCGAACATATACGATCTTATCACAAAACGAAGATTCCCGAAATAATCAAGACGTTTACTCCAACGTGCTATCACTTTTACTGTAACAACAAGTAACAATTGTGATGAAAAGACACGACAAGGAATTCGTCGTCGTTCCCTTTCCCCCAAACTGTATACTGAAGCCATAGCTAGGCGACCAAACGGTATCTGACCGCCAGTGGCGTACCGTCGGGTGGGGGGTTTCAACACCCATCCCAAATTCCGAAGACCCTCCAAAATCGTGCCAAACTCAACCCGATTGTGAAAACTGTTAAAAATTGCAGAATTTAGAACGCCAACACCCCATGATGTTCGGGGAAAAAAGGCAGTAAAATTCTAAAACTACCGCCGGTTCGCAACTGGTTAGCATTAGCGATGACAAATGAATTGGTTGTCATCATAGTCTTTAAAGTACCAAAAATTAAGAAGATTTCACTACACGAAATGAAATTTTTTACCAAATTACAGCTGCCTCCAGAACCCCTGACTAGGGGGCTACCGCCCCCATATCCCCGTTTTCTCTGTCCTCAACTAAATTTGTTGAACCCCCCCCCCCTCCGAACAAAATACCTACGTACGCCACTGCTCACTGCAGAAACTGGTTCATTTCATTGATGGTAGACGAACTACTGTGCAGTTCTATGCGAGAATTCCGGCGTCCGCAGCAGAGAAGATGAGAACTGCGCTCTTCCGGGCTATTGCGCAACCAGCAATGGTAATTCCTGCGAAGTTCTGGTAACCAGAGACTTGGAAGTTATTTAAGGAATGCGGGCGGGATGGGGTGGGTTTTCCCCTGGCAAGGGGATATGACTCAGCAACTACGACCAGTACAAACACACTTATCACTTTCATTAGTGACTGTGCCAGCAGCTCCGTACGTTCGAACGGCCGCTGTATTTGGGAATGGTATTTTGCAACTGTCATCTAGTGCCATAAAACAGGTACACTGTAAGCCTCCTACCCCTTTGGTGTCTTCCTTTCCCCACCTCCTCACATCAGGAACTTCAATTTATCAGAACCTGACAACAGCTCTGGAGAACTCACTTCCCAGCCTCTTCGATTTTACCCAGCCAATCGCAAGTTGCACCACCGTTCCACACTCAAGTATCAGTTCCCTCTGACCAGTCAGCGCATTATCACATCCACGGATTTTAAGCGTGGAGCTTCATCTCTCTTCTGGCACTTGAAGGACAAGGACGTATCGCTGTCGACCTGTCCACAGGTCTGGTCTACAGGCTTGTACGTGTACAGCACAAACGTGGGCATGTGGTTTCAACACAAGTACTGGAAGACGGGGGAAAATTATTTGGCACTGTCAAGCACTAGATTCTGTGCCCCATACTGCGGAATTTCATTGGTCACGTGGTTGTAACATGGTAGGTGTACGCAGGGCACAAGACAGACCGTCTCTAAAAAGGAACACCCTTAAAACGAACTTCTGCTCCATTCCGGATATCAGTCTCGCCATCTCTCGCTCCTGAACAAAACCGCAGTCAGTGTCTGGACAAAAAGGTAAGGATCACGCAGTCTTTCATGTCCCACGCAACCAATTAGCCTGTCAGCAGCTCTGAATTAACACACGCAACACTTTGTCACAGACAGAATAACTGAACTTGCATTGTTAACAGAATTCACGGTGAATGACCGTGCGCACTAATGTTATCAGAACTCACGGTGTATGAGTGTGCACTAATGTTATCAGAACTCACGGTGAATGATTTGCACTATTGTTATCAGAACTCACTCTGAATTAGTGTGCACTAACGTAATCAGAACTCACGGTGAATGTGCACTAATGTTATAAGAAATCACGGTGAATGAGTGTGCACTATTATCAGAATTCACGGTGAATGTGTGAACTGTTATTAGAACTCAAGGTGAATGAGTGTACACTAATGTTATCAGAACTCACGGTGAATGACTGTTCAGTATTATCAGAACTCACTCTGAATTAGTGTGCACTAATGTTATCAGAACTCACGGTGAATGTGCACTAATGTTATCAACTAACGCTGAATGGCAGTCCACAATTGTTACCAGAACTCAGGTGAATGACTGTGCACTAATGTTATCAGAACTCACTCTGAATGATTGTGCACTAATGTTGTCAGAACTCACTCTGAGTATGCACAGTTATCAGAACTCACGGCGTATTAATGTGCAATACTGTTATCAGAACTGAGGTCGATAACAGCGTGCAACTAATATTATCCGAACGCATGGTGAATGTGTGTGCACTAATGTTATCAGAACTCATGGTGAATGAGTGTGCACTAATATTATCCGAACGCATGGTGAATGAGTGTGCACTCATGTTATCAGAACTCACGGTGAATGACAGTGTGCACTAATAAATCTCGTTTCATCACGCTCCACAACACTGAAGAAACAGACGGCAGTTTCTTCCGGAAGCTACTTATCAACCGGACTTTAGCTAGCTACTTCAAACCTCACAATAACGATGCCCGATGCAGTAGGTCCCTCCGAAACTCCAGTACCTGAACCATGCGATCTCGCATTCCATCAAACCATGAAAGCTGCAAACACGTTTCTCCGAACCCATGGTACCAGTACCAAAACACACGGCGTCACAGCACATTCAAATGACTGCGCGCTGAGCTCGGACGCTCTCGGCACTCCTCGGCCCGATCATGAAGACGGAACCCTTGGGTCGGTTTTCAAGGGCGCGAGGGGTCGGCACTAAACAGGGAACGCACACACTGCGACCTCTCTGTCTCTTCCAGACACTACGTTGCCAAATCGGCAAACGATAACAATTTCCTCCAGAATTAGTTGTATGGCGCACAGTGCATGGCAAGCCACTCTCGCAAAGTGAAAGCAAGACGACAGCTGTGTAGTGCGCCGTCCTTAACCTGGTGTGGGAGTGAAACTGTAGCACTAACGCTTCACATTCTGAAGGTCGCGGGTTCAAATCTCGGCCAGCGTACCGAGTATCCTCAACCAGGTTCTTCTCATTCCTCCACACAAATTAGGCCGATACCGCTGTGCTTACACAACACTCGCTGTTCCTCAAACCCAAACTGCAACTCCAAAATAAATAGCCTGAGGTATACACAGCGTTGCAAAACAAGGCCAAGCTAGGATTTCAGGCATCTGAAACGTAGCGACGTTTCACAGCAACCTGCTACCACCATCAGGGCAATAACCTTCTTAACTACCGTCATAAGCACCCGACCTTCAAGTGAAGGGAAATCCTAACTGGAAATACCTCTGGGGGGGGGGGCTATGGCGGGTGGTACTGAGAGATTAAACGTGGTCCCTGCACACCATGAAGGCATATTGGGGAGTGGAAGTTCAGCTCCACTCATGCGTAACTTTGGCGCCTTGAGTTTAGCCTCACATCCCGGCCGCTTTACCACCGAAGAGAGCTCAACGATATTCACTGGACAGGTGGGTTTGTGGGCCCCAGAGGCGGTATGGGCGTATTGAGAATAAAAAAACATCTTTCACGTGTCGGGATTCGAGCCCCAGATCAATCAGCCCGTAAAGCAGTCGCTATACCGGCAACAGCATTCCTGCTCCGTGCCAACTGACAAACGGCTTGTAAAAAAAAACAGGCTCCTATATGACCAGATTTAAATGGTGAATTTTGTGCCGACTACAAATGAAACTTCATTAAGACTGTTTCCAGGCATGTGGCGGTATAATATCCTGAACAGGCCTACGTAGTGACATTTCAGAGAACCCTATTATTTCCAAACGACAGGCTGAACAATGTCAGTAAGTTGCACCCATCCTGCCAACCGATAGGCACACCCGGCCATAAACATACAGCCAAACGACGGCCCAGTATTTTGCGTTTCAGTCCAAAGACATGTAACTGAATATGTGTATATGTATATGTGTGTGTGTATGTATATATATATATATATATGGGGCAGTGGCCGCGCGGTATAAGGTGTAGGTCTGCGGCCGCTCGCCTGCTGAGATTGTGGGTTCGAATCCCACCGGGGGCATGGATGTTTGTCTGTTGTGATTGTTGTGTGTTGTCAGGTCGAAAGAAGTCTACGCGACGAGTTGATCACTCGTCCAAAGAAGTCCTACAGACTGTGGTGCGTCCTTGTGTGTGAAAGGAGACCCTGGCCCACTGGGGGCTGTCGCGGCAAAAACAAAACATATGGGGCACGCAGTAGCGCAGTTGGTTAAGGCACCGCAGGTTCGATTCCCGATGGTGTCACTGGAATTTTTTATTGACATAATCCTTCCGGCCGCACTATGGCCCTGGGGTTGACTCAGCCTCTAACAGAAACGAATACCATGAAATTTTCCTGGGGGTAAAGGTGGCCGGTGCGTAGGGCTGAAAACCTTACCACCTACATGTGCCGACTGTCTTGCAATCTAGGAAACTAAACCTCCTGGAACCCTCAGGGCCTGTCCAGGCCTGTAATAGGATATATACACGTTAAACGTCTTCAGTTATGGTCGGCAGTGGACTGGCGGACAGCTTTCCACCGCCGCCGCGAGGGGAAATACCTTTCCCCCCTTATGCAAAGTCCTGGGCGCCATCCAGCCTCATACTCGACGTAAACCGCAGCTCCTTCCCCGGGGGTCCGTGCCGCGCAGCTGCCATCTGCCACCATCTAATCCAAAAACATAAGAATGCGTGGACCCATACCTCCACCTTCACATAATTCTTAGCACGGCGCTTAGTTACGCTCCGTCCTTTAGCCGAGTTACGGGCATGTACAAACACATAAGACGCTACAAATTAACTCCGCAGGGTATTTCAATAATTCGGCCAATCGGACATCATCGTCCCATCAGTGAGTAAACTGGAAATTGTCATGAAATTCAGTCATGTGTGCGGTCGAGGTTTTTTAATGTTGTTCCGCAAACGTGGCGGTTCCTTCACAATCGGCTCCCCCAGTCACACTTTTAAGATCGCCAATGAGTTTCTAACCGCACTTTCCATATTTTAAGCCCAAACTGGGCTCAATTCAGTGCCTATCACCACTTAATAGCGCTCGTCAGTCGTCAGTTTCGTGAAAATCTCCACAGTAGAAGCCATATAAAGTGGAATGAGATGAAGTGAAGTATGAGGAGGGGGGGGTAGACGAGTCTTTATGGAAAAGGTTTATAGGAGTAGTAAGTGATGAGAAGTGAAGGACTGGGGTGAAAGCGTGAGTGAATCAATGATTGGGGGGGGGGGACAATTACAAGAAACTATACGCAGTACTCTCTTACTTAGGTGTTTTTACCTTTTGTAGATGTATTCTAATTTGTCTCGTGTGTATTGTTGCTAGTTTTAAGTTGACGTGTGTAATTGTCGTTGGTTTGTCGTGTGTATTGTTGTTGTCTTGTGTCTCTTGTTGTCATCTTATGTATATTTGTTGAGCTATGTGTGCATTGCTGTTTTATTACTTTGGATGCCGGACTGCTGGCTAGAAATCAGTATTCGCAAGGTCCTGCGACCTGCCACCTCGACACAGGTTTTTCGTGGTTTTCCTGTGTCTATAAGCAAATGCTGAGATGGTTCCCAAGAATCCAACTTGCCACTACATGCTTCTCATGTAGCCCTCCCGACTTAAATTTATTAGTAAGCAATTTCATGTTTTGTATACATGTAAAATAACCACTGCCACCGGGTGACAACCCAATTGCAGTTAATAAATATTATTATTGTTATTATAATTATTATATTTTACTTACTCCATGGAGCAGAGTCCTTCTTGAGACAATAACATAAACAGCCAACTAGATGCAACAATAATAATTTCAATAATTTCAATCAGTTCAACAAGTTTCGGGCGATAATTTCGCCCATCCTCAGGAGCACTAGACTGTGTTTACGGCTTGTGGCATAATGCACCGACGATGTTACCAACATCATACCACGAGCTGTAAACACAGTCTAGTGCTGCTGATGATGGGCGAAACTATCGCCCGAAACATGCTGAGGTGATTGAAGTTATTAATAAATTGTCATTGTTGTATCTAGTTGGTTGTTTATATTATTGTATCAACGATGCACTGTCACACTAACATAAAGTTCTTCTTGAGAAGCTAACCGGTTCTCATCTAGTCAAGAAGTTCTCCCCGCGTTTTAAGGAACCTGAAGTTTCACTCACGCGTTCACAACGGCCCGCCACCCGTCCCTTTCATCAGCCAGATCAATACAGTCCATGTCCCCATACCCCACTTCCTGAATTTCCATCTTAATATTACCTTCCCATCTACGCCTGTGTCTTCCAAGAGGTCTCTTTCCCCCAAGTTTCCCCACCAAAACCCTGTATACACCTCTGCTCCCCCCATACACGCTACATGTCCCGCCCATCTCTTTCTTCTTGATTTGATTATGCGAATAATATATGGTGAGGAGTACAGATCATTAAGCTCATCATTATGTAGTTCTCTCCAATCACCTGTTATCTCGTCCCTCATAGAACCAAATATTCTCCTCAGCACCCCATTCTAAGACACCATCATCCTACGTTCCTCCCTCAATGTCAGCGACCAAGTTTCACATCCATATAAAACAACAGGCAATAGCCATATTTCACTTACGGGCGTGAAATATCTTCTACCTGTACTTACCTTCTGCGTCAAACTTGGCGCTCTGAACACGCTACCATTCTTACGGGCGTAAATTAAATTACATTTTCGCACGTGCCGTCAACGCCACATGGCATTTCGAAAGTCAACAGCTCCTAACTACGTCAAGGAGTACATCATTTGCCATACTGATAACTGCGCTCTTCTGGGCTATTACGCAGCCAGCAGTGGGACCCGACAGGTTCTCCCGAAACGTCGGTAAGGAACTGCCATTGCTTGCTACATAATAACCCAGAAGAGCGCGATTCTTAGCTACTTCACGGTGGAAGTCTGAAATCTCGCCTCGTTTGCTGTGTATGGCATCACTAGTACTGCATCCGCATATTCCATAAACTTCCTTAATTGCTTGCTTACTTAATGGAGCAGTGTCCTTTTTGAGAAGCTAACCGGTTCTCACCTAGGAAATAAATTCCCCGCATTTTACAGAAACCGAAGGTTCATTACCGCATTTACAAGTGCCCGCCATCGAACATAAAACATTCCACAAACATCAATTTAATATATCTTACAACAATTCAACCAGAATATGAAATGACCCCACAACCTCTGACGCACGAATTTTCTTAATAATACGCCAGGTGGTACACACAGCAACCACTGCGTACCGAAGGGATACAGGACAATGGCCATATGCAGGCCTACCACCTGCTATGACACTACCAACGTCTGCATGATTCCTACGGAGTGTTTGTGTACTTCGTACGCCGAAATAGAAACGGCAAAAAGTTGCTCCTCCCTTAAGAACCAAAACATGAAGGCGCACTGGGGGAGTGGAAATACATATCCACAGATTCTAACATCCGTAATACATCTAATGGGCGATGAAGTTCTAGTTCTGCACCCACCCTCCCCCCTAAAAGGGCTGCATACTTCTCGACAACGTTCTATGTTGGTCAGCGCAGTTGAGACAGTAACCAAGAGATTATGTGGCTGGAAATAAATCGTCCAGCGTAACGAGGTGGAGCGGATCGCGCAGAATATAGAATAACAACAGATGGTCAAGGTAAAGGTAACGGTAAAATTTTCCCTGTCCACGCCACGAAGGTATAAAGTGGGAGTAGAGGTACAGTTCCACTCTTTAAGAAACATTAAAGAACACCACAACCAACCGTAGCAGTGAAATGTTGGTGGTGATTAGTACCTTGCATTCCAGGTTTGACCTTGGGTCACGAACTTGGGCCTCGAAATTTTCAGCGTTCATCACAGATTCTCTGTGTTTAAGTGTGCAGACTGAAAGTACGCACCTTTCAGTGAAACACAAAAGTTGTTTATCTCAGTATTTAACCAACTCGATGCACAAAATTTGTTTCACAATACGTTTTATTTCATGCCTCTACATGTTTCGAGCACATGTGCCCATCATCAGGAGGTCAAAATTGCATTACACAGCCTCTGGTATCATCACACCTATAGGTGTGATGATACCAGAGGCTGTGTAATGCAAATTTAGCCTCCTAATGAAGAGCACGTGCTCGAAACATGTAGTGGCATGAACTAAAACGCATTGTGAAACAAATTTTGTGCATAAAGTTGGTTAAATACTGAGATAAATATACTGAGATGCACGGTCAGCAAAACGACAAAAGTTGTTCCTTCTTAAAACTTTCGTTTCTCCACGAACGTTTTCTCTGAGTATGTCATTATACAAACGAATCTGAAAGTCTAGGGACCTGCTATTTTTTAAATAAGAATAAAAGTCGACAGACGCGTTGCGATCCAAACGAAAATATAAGTGAAATTAACCGTATCACATTTAGATTCGGTCCGTACCGCGCAGTAAACACTCCGTCTCTGTTACACAAACCATCACATAAACTGCATGGAGAAATAACCGCTGGTTGTTCTGAAATCCATACACGTGGAACTTTTTAATATTAAACGTTGTGGTTACGTACATTAAGCAACCACTGGGCTGCAAAGGGATAAGCGCGTTAAGGTCTGGCATAGCTGCACGAACGGCACCCACTGTTTCCAGACGTTGCTGACACACGGACAAGCCATTACCATTCGCCCATTCGCGCCAGCCCTAGAGACTCCACTGGATGCAACATGGGTTGAGTCACTAACAAAAGAAGAATGTCTGGACGAAAAGGAAGCTGCAATGCCAACCCTACGGTACTTAATCTCTTGCACGGCTGGTCGATATATGCTGGCCTGGCAGCACTTGAATGAACGCCGACCTCATAATCGATTCGCCCAATGAGCTGGCGCGCGCGCGCCTGCGTCATATTTGAGCACGTCTGTACCCACGAGACGCCTAACAGACCTAGCCTTCCTATTACCGAGTTCTTCAAATATCAGTATAGGGATTAAGCTACGGTCTGCCCGACAGCGGTTCGGTTCCCGACACAGGCAACAGAGCCTTCTTCCTTCCACGGCGTCACTTCCATAACTTTGTCCACCCATCCGCCTATCCAACACGTACCAGGCGCTGTTTCCACATAGGGATGAGGCGGCCGGGGAAAGAAACAGACCACTCGCATCCATGAATACATGGAGCTAACCCTTCATTACTCCATGCGCCACGGCGTATTGCTGAATTCACAAGGATAAATTTACCTAATACTTACTCAACTAGTGCGAACAGTCTGAGAACACCCCTATAAAAAGAATGGCGATGTTCCCCGCGCAAGAAAATAGGTAACACTTGTCTAATGGCCTCTTAGGGGCAGTGGCGTACCCACGAATTTTGTTTCGGGAGGTTCGACAAATTCAGTTGAGGACAGAGGACACAGAGGAAGGGGATGTGGGGCGGTAGCCCCCTAGTCAGGGGTTCTGAAGGCAGCTGTAATTTGGTACAAGAAATTTCATTTCATACAGTAAATTGTTCTTAATTTTAGGTACTTTAAAACTCTATGATGACAACCAATTTATTTGTCATTGCTAATGCAAAACAATTACGAACCTAGGTAGTTTTAGAATTTTACTGCATTTTTTCCGAACATCTTGGGGTGTTGGCGTCCTAAATTCTGCAATTTTTAACAGTGTTCACAATCGGGTTGAGTTTGGCACGATTTTGGAGCCTTCGGAATTTCGGGGGGGGGGGGGGCTGAACCCCCAATCTCTTGTCGGTACGCCACTGTTTGGGGGGTTGTTACGGTCAGGAGCACAACTAGCAGAGGGGCGAGTGGTGTGGCAGAGTCCAAAATGGCAAATCGAGCCGAAAAATGAATACTGTAAAAGACAAAATTGATTTCCTGAGACAAAAAATTAAGCTATTGTGTCTGAGCACGTCATGAAGAAATGTAGTGGGGAGTGGAGATAAAGCTTTTAGGAATTCATTACCTACGTACTTTCTGGAGAAGAGTGATAAAGTTTCGCTTTCCTAAAGATTTACCCCATACGACAGAAAACTCACGGTCCTTAGACAGGAGATGGGAAAGCCGTCACGCATGTTGAAGTAACCGGAAAAATTCCAGCCCCAAAAAGACCTTCAATCCTCAGCGCGTTACCTGTAGTGATAGCGCGTTGTGTCAGTATGTACTTTTTTTTTTGCTTCATTAACTGTTTTCAGAAACACCATCATCGACAGCTGAAGTGCACTGGTCTACACTCCCATCAGACGTCATAACTCCCGCAGATGGGTGACTCAGGAAGGACCTCAAAGTACCGTGTAGACCAGCACAGACTGGATTAATATGGCTGAAGACATGGTCTTAATGTGGGTTCTAATCAGCAGGCTTTCACTGATACAAATCAGGGATCCAAAGACGGCAGTTAACCCACTTGCCGAGCAACTATCAGCTTCTCAATCGCAATAATTCCAGTGACGTTATGTAAGGCTATTACACGGTGATATATACACATCACAGAAGGGTCCCCCCACCCCACCATTCATCGAGCTACGTGATCCACCACTAAATCAGACAAGTTTATTTACTGTGTATTTAATGACGCACTGAATAACGCACACTATATAGCACAGAATGGAGAAATCATTTGTGAATCATGAACCGGAAGCTTTATGTGGAAGGAAATGGTCGTAGCCTGGCTTGATAACCAATCCGCAAAATGCCCCATCAGGATGCACTGTCCTGATTTGAAATCAAAAACTCTATATCGTAAAGGAGAGTATTATTCACTCAACCGCGATGTTAAGTGTAGGGTAACTAACACGTCATAAAGCGGCTGAAGCGTGAAGCTATAACCCACAGGACGACCATATCCGGCACAGTAAGATGGCCTCAGCCTTCTTAAACCCATCGCCTGGTGCTTGGCCCAGACGGCAGACAGTCTCGCCCCCATTTCGGGGTGTGTGGTGTGTGTGTGTGTGTGTGTGTGTGTGTGTGTGTGTAGGTCAAACGGCGAGTTCACGAAAGAGGAAGGCGCCAGTAGGGCGGGGTCAGGGCAGGTCACAAGCAAATCACTCACATCGGCTGTCAAATTAACTTGTCTTGTGAATGGAAGACCCGAAGAAAACAGTGGCAACTTTACACTAAGTTTTTCATGCGTCATTACGTGATTATTTCGTAGGCTCGCCTTCTTTAACGACGTTGTGCCAGTCCCAACATTCATAAAATCTTATCTAGTTTACTATATCATAATACGGCAGTCGGGATGAATCAGTCTTATAGCGAATACGGAATAGGATAGACAACCAAACAATCGGCTTTCGATTCAGGTAGCGGCTGCAGTTCTTGTTGGCTCCACCGCGTACACTCTAGCCTCCTATCGGCTGAGCATCGGGATCCTTAACCCACCAGTGCCAAACGTAAGAGTGAGTGGAGTTATACCTACATTCCGCTCTACGCCTTCACGCACTTACTATAACCTGGATGTTAAAAAATAAGTTAGAGGTAAAGGTAAAGGTAAATAAATCTTTGTAAATAACCAACTTGACGCACAATTCTTTTTCTTATATTTGTTTATTCCAATTCTTTACATGTTTCGAGCAACCAAGTGCTCATCATCAGGAGAGTCAATTGTATCAATACGACCTCTGCTACACGGTCACCTACATACACTGATTGACATATACCAGAGGTCGTATTGATACAATTGACTCTCCTGATGAAGAGCACTTGGTTGCTCCAAACATGTAGAGAATTGGAATAAACTATTATAAGAAAAAGAATTGTGCGTCAAGTTGGTTATTTACAAAGACTGTAATAAGATGCACGGTCAACAAAAC
>Ga0123354_10005203_pt1 | contig 18819 bp, 16 predicted proteins | sample TergutLab28metaG_2_FD_97872 | JGI IMG/M metagenome (GOLD analysis project Ga0123354, IMG submission 97872) | Labiotermes labralis P4 segment gut microbial communities from Petit-Saut dam, French Guiana - Lab288 P4 | ecosystem: Host-associated > Arthropoda: Insects > Digestive system > Gut ...
TATATATATATATATAAACAATACTGCCAAATGGCAGAATAAATAAAAAATCACATCTGAATAAATCAGACTTCCTATATACTGCCTTGTAATGTTGTCTTTACCGTGCACATTTTATCTATCATTAATGCAAACCAAACGTGTACACTCAGGGTGGCATACCCCAACTATTTTGCTGTATCTCCAAAATGTTTTGGCCTAGCTGGGGCATTATCAAGGAGTCTGATACGAAATGACAAGAGGAAGTCCCAGAAGTTTACAGACATGGTCATATAAAAATAATATACACATTAGTTCCAGATAAAACAATGTAAGTCATAATTAAAAACAATGCATATTATGTTCCAATCATATAAATTGTTACAAGAACTGTCATGTCAGTGAACACGTCTTGGGCAAGTCACGTAACAAATCTTCAGTACCACACTGATTGTCTAGACCACTGTTTCTCAACCTTGGTGAGACCGCGGCCTGGTAAATTCTTTTTTCATAAGACAAGGGCACAGTCCCAACATATTTACTCGTAAATACCTTTCCATTTCTTTTAAGTTCATACACTAAACTAACATAAGTATTAATAATTAATTACGGCATAATCATAAAGAGTATTAGTACACTTATGTCTACGGTGTGGCATGATGACAAATATAAAATTACATTTAAATTAGTTATCAATCACTGAACTAATGAAATCTTGTAGCATATTTTAGTTTCCTCAGGCCAACATCTAGGTCTGAGCTTTTCGACACATTCATGAATATTATTCTCCTCAGAATATATCCACTATAAAATATTTATTCATGAAAAATTCTTAGAAAACTAAAATGACAAATTCCAGGAGAACCTCTTGTGGCCCAGTATAACTGATGCGAGGGCCCGGTTGTTGAGAAACACTGGTCTAGACACACACACTATATTGTTACAATAACAATAATAATAAAAAATTATCCATGAAAACAATTATGTGTTACAGGTAATTCCAACCTTACTTAACAGCTTCTGTTGTTTTTGATATTTATTTTAAGAAGTTTTAATTATATTCTGCAGTCCATCCAGTCAGAGGCCACAGGCAAGTGGCCTTCTTTCTCTTTCTATGTCAGCAGTTATACAATAAACTTGGCTGAACCTACCCCATTCCCAGACATAGGCATTACATAAGCCATAAGAAATTTTGACCACTCTATCCATTTTCTAAACAATCACCTGTCATATTGCACTACATCCTGCATCCTGTCTACCCGTTCACTGTTCATACTGGCTGAAACTCATCCATAATTCTCACCACTCTTTACAGACATCAGTCCCTCTTTAACATTGATCATCTTATGAAGAAATATGCTGGTATCTAAAATGTACTGGCCAATGGCCTAGCATACCATATGCTGATCTCTGTGTGTTAACTTTGTAGCAGTGTTAATATCTGTACTAAGGCACAAACATTCAGGCCATCACAAGACAAAAGAAAAAATTTAAATCCGTCTCCTACAAGTTAAATGGACAGCACACTCAAACAAAGGGTGTGTGGCTGACTTTTGCATTTACAAATGCTATTGCATCAACCTGTAGGTGTAACAGATGGCTATCATATAAACTTGCAAAATTTAATGCACACAAAACCGTTCTGTTCTCTCAGACACTGTTAAACAGCCAAGTGACAAAACAGTCTGCCTTTGAATGTCAGCTACATATATAACTGCAGCATGCAATGAGATGTCAATGTGCCTGCAGATGCAGTACCCAAGTACTGTATGCACAGTATGATTTACTCGATATGTATCAGGAGTGTTTAAAAACTCAACCATGATACTGTGTACCATACAGATGAAGTTTCTGGTTAGCAAGAGAAAAACACCATCTTAGGCATGGGATGCCAAAAGCCTGACCTTCAGACTGCCAAATCCCCACACCCCATATATTAGAATGAAGTACTCTCACCATGAGGAGATCTGTGCCGTCTGCATCTAACATGGGCACTATTTCTGACACGTTCTGGGCCTCCCAGCGAGGGAATATCCTTTTGTAGTCTGGCAGGTTAGACACTCCAGGCCACATGTCTTCATCAGGCGTACCCAGTGTGCGAAAAATCCTGAACAACTGGTCAATCTCTGAATCTCCTGGAAAAAGTGCTCGGCGGGTCAACTGTAACACCAGAAGTTCTGAGTAAGAATATACCTTAAGAGCATATATATTAAAGGGCATCTATGTGTGTGCGCATATGTGCACACATGCATGTTTAAATCTTTGCCTTTGTGGCCAAATAAACAGAGTAGTTATGACATCAAGAGTATCTCTCAGCATTACACAGGAATAACACTCAACAGGTACAGAACAACAAACATGAAAAACTGATGCTGATGAAGGCAGTACATTTTTCTGAAACACCGATATCCACATACAAGGCTACACAGAGTCACAGCCCAGAATACCACAATCTCAAGATTCACAGCTCTAAGAAGCTCAAAACATAAAAAATATGGACAGACATGAATACAAGAGTTTTAAATGTAAATTATGTATTAACTGATATATATATATATATATATATATAATTAAATCAAGAACACTGTTTTGCTCACCTCCTGCAGTTACAGTGTACGAAGTGCACATATGCACCACATGTACTGCCACATTACTTACTTACTCCATGGTGCAGAGTCGTTCTTGAGAAGCTAACTGGTTTGCAGCTAGTCAAGAAATTCCCCTCATTTCACGGAACCCGAAGGTTCATTACCGCACGCACAAGCGTCCGCCACCTATCTCTATCCTGGGCCTGCCCAATCCAGTCCATATACCCACATCCCACCTCCTGGAGATCCAACCTAATATTATCCACCCATTTACGCCTAGGCCTCCCCAGTGGTCTCTTTCCCTCCGGTTTCCCCACCAAGACCCTATACACCCCCCTCTCCTCACCCATATGCGCCACATGCCCAGCCCACCTCATTCTTCTTGATTTTATCACCCACACAATATTGCCACATTACTATACACAATTTTGTTCAAAAAATGGTCGTTACTTCAAGCCCTGCACAAATTACCTCTGAGAACTCATACCACTTTTGCCCATTATCTGGAGCAATATGTTGAACAGAGCCTGTAAACTCTGAGCTGCAGTTTCTTGTGAAGCATGTTAAGTAGTATTGACTTTAAACACTGAGCTCCAAACTTAAACGTCTTAATTTTCTGCAGACTCCACGACAGTACAGGAGTATGTCCAATGTATTGTTCTGTTGCATCATGCTGTCCTGGCTGAATGTGTACAAAGCATGAACCATACTTATGAGAAGTGGTAAAAACATAGTTTGTTTCTTTCCTGTATGCACAGCAGGTAATAAATAAAACACGTTTAAAACCCTAGCATTTATTTTTATCCATCCTGCAAGTACAAAACTTTACCGAGTTGTGCGCTACACACATTTAAGACATACTTATCAAAGTGACACTTAGCAAACTTGACCAGAACTCAAAATAGTCAAATCTTACATATGATTAAAACACACTTATCTTAACTTAATATCAGTCATCCTGTTGTGTTGTGATGATAAAGTGATATTAATTACCATCTAAAAACACAACATATATAATCAATAATATGACAAAACTACAAAGTTTTGTCATATTATTGATTATATATGTTGTGTTTTTAGATGGTAATGAATATCACTTCATTTATCTTAAACTGATTCATGGTCCATGGTGTTATTCATCAACACTCAAATTAAAAGTCATCAAAACCCATCTTATACTAGTCAAGAATACCTATTTATACAAGAATTCCAAAATGTTTTAGTCTGTGCAGGCCAATTTTGAGGTAGACATATACATTAGTATACTTGAATATATGCATTAACACATTGCCAATGTAATGGGAGTAAGGTATCTCATACATCTTCTATTTACAAACAACCCTACACCAAAATATGTACTTCACATGCTATATTTGTCCGAAAACAAGGCAGAATTAAAAAGTGAACTCAGTAATTACTTCATGTGCAACATTCTGTGACAAATGCAAAGTTCATCATTTCTCAACATAATCACCCCCTTTTTCTGTGCACACTGTGCGGTGGTTCACAAAGTGTCTGAGCCCATCCTGCAAAGAAAATTTTCAGTTGTGATCGAAGCCACATACACACTGTGTCTGCAAATTCATCATCACATGCATATCTTTATTCATGCATGGTTTCTTTTAATGGCCCAAACATGTGATAATCTGAGGGAGCTAAGTTGACACTATATGGGAGGTGTTGGAGAAGATCAAATTTCAGCTATCTGATTGCTTCAGTGATAGCTACTGTGAAATGCAGATGCTTGTTGAGACACAGTGAAGGAAATTCCCCCTGGGCAACAAACTTCTGTGCCTGAAGTCTGTTGTTATTTAAGTACACTAGGAGAGGGGCACACAAACTTTTGAAAGATCTAGGAGCCACCTGAAAAGTGTAGGTGCCAGAGGAGTGACATGAAGTTCTATGGTCAGAACCCCATAAATATTAGGCACCATTGTACCAAATGTGGTTGCCTGGGGCAACCTAACATGCAGTAAATGTGCATACCTAAACCAGGAATCTTTAATAAAGTTGTGCACAGCCTTCACGCATGGTGACAAACATGGCTGTCACATGACTTCCCCGGCTCTCGCTGCCCGAACAAGCGCCAGTAAGCTACAACAGTTCTTAGTATGCATACTTTCTCCATGTGTTCGTACTTTCAAGGGATTATGAAGTGTTTAGTGAGATATTATATATATATATATACCACAATACTCATGTCTCCTGGGCCTTGCAAATGGAGAGTGAGGCACATGCACAAGAGTTCTCCACAAAAAGCAAGAAACTGGTTCTTAATGTGTACCAGTGCTTGGAAGTATTGGTATGCTTAAAATATACCAATATTTCCAAGCATGAAGGACCAGAGCAGATAATGGTATTATTCATCTGGCATTGGACAATATTTGCAAGTGTCAGGACAGAACAAACAATGAACACAGTGTTGGGTGATGAAATGCAAACAGACTGCTGAATAAGAAAAAGGCAAAACTTGCGGGTGTTGCTCTGTACCAAACATGCAACGCCCAACCACTTTTGTTAAAGATTCCTAACCTAGGAGGATAAACCTACCAGATATTTGGGTAAGACATTCTAAATTCATCACAAAACTAAATAAATGTTCCACAGTTAGTTTCAACAATTTTCTAGAGATGGATCCCAATGGTGAAAAAACCCATTTAAGGTGTGGGCAGGGATAGCATAGTCAGTATAGCAACTTGCTACAGACTGGTGGTCCGGGGATTGAATCCCAGTGGGGGCAAATTTTCTGCACCCATCCAGACTGATCCTGGGGCTCACCCAGCCTCTTATACAATAGGTTGGGTCCTTTCTGGGGGTAAAGTGGCTGCGGCAAGATGATGACCACCGACCCACATCTAGCGGCGAGGTTAAAGAAAGAGTAGAGCTACACATATATTCCCCTTCTGGGTCTTTGTGGTCTGTTCTAGGGTGAACTTTACCTTCACCTTCACCCATTTATGGTATCATACCACAAACGTTTGGCCATGAAATTGGGTACGTTCTCTCCATGGTCCTTCACATGCAAAGATATTATCAGAGTTGCCTGCAACTGATCACACATGTTGTGGAAACAAGGCAACCAACACAAGATACAAATAACCCACTAAAAGTAACAAGACTCACCATTTCTGCAAAAACACAACCGAGACTCCAGACATCAACAGACGTGGAATAGAATTTGCTACCCAACAGAATTTCAGGTGCCCGGTACCACAGGGTCACAACTTCATGAGTGTATGTACGTACAGGCATACCAAACGCTCGTGCTAGCCCGAAGTCTGCCAATTTGATGTAACCATGTCTATCAATCAGAAGGTTCTGTGGCTTCAGATCCCTGTGCAGCACACGGCGCACATGACAATAAGCCACACCTTTCAGCAGCTGGTGCAAATAGCTCTACAAACATACAATCACAGATTTTAAAATGTGCAACAGTCAAAATGTCATGCTCCTTATTAAGGGTTAGACCAGGACTCTACAGGCATGTATTTAAAGCATTTCACTAATATAAATTAACCTGAATTGTACGATATTTTTTTAATCAGGGGGATGAAGAAAACATAAATGGGATATCTGCTTATTAGGGAAATGTATCTACTACAACAAAATCCACAAAACTTTGCCCAAAGCTCACACCTTGCTAAAATGTCTCTATAATATGTTCCACTTAATGAAACATGAAGGGAAAAAAACTGCAGAACCAGGAACAAACAGTCATTAGGTCGCATTCAGTTGTCCACCATGGTGTACAATTCATCCATAAAGAAAAATAAATGATGTTTGAAAAAACCTTTTACATACATTAAATGGAAAATTTCTTATAAAATGTAAAACAACCTCTAAAGCAGGGAAACATTTTATACAATACTTAATATGTGGGAAAATGCAACATTATTCTTATAACAGTGTCAGTGGGACTTCAAAAATTGAGCTTAAAAAAAAATGTATATACAAGAAATAAATCTGGCGAATGCTGTACTTAGCTAGAAAATACATGTATACCCTACTTTACACAAAACGTAAAACGTTACTCTTAAATGCCATAAACATAGGCTATATAGTCCATAATGATAATAAACTATATTAAAATAAACCACCATTCACAACTAAAACTTTTTATCATCAGTACTTAGTATTCACTGGGAGGAAGTATACATACACTAAAGGAAAACACAAAGCTTTAGTAGCTGCTAGTAGGGAGATTGGACTGGAAATAAGTGTGGATAAAACTAAGTATATGGTTATGTCTCGAGATCAGAATGCAGAACGAAATCACAGTGTGAGAATTAATAATAGTACCTTCGAGAGGGTGGGAGAGTTTAAATATTTGGGAACAACTTTAATATTTCAAAATTCTATTCGGGAAGAAATAAAGAGTAGACTGAGGTCAGGAAATGCTTGCTATCATTCGGTGCAGAATCTTTTGTCTTCTAGGTTGCTACCCAAAAATTTAAAGATTAAGATATATAGAACTATAATTTTGCCTGTTGTTTTGTATGGGTGTGAAACTTGGTCACTGACATTGAGGGAGGAAAGGAAGCTGAGGGTGTTTGAGAATATGGTGTTGAGAATATTGGACCTAGGAGGGACAAGGTAACGGTGGAATGGAGGAGACTGCATAATGAGGGACTAAATGATCTGTACTCCTCACCCAATATTGTGCGAGTGATAAAATATAGAAGAATGAGATGGGCTGGGCATGTGGCGCATATAGGGTCTTGGTAGGGAAACCAGAGGGAAAGAGACCACTGGGGAGACCTAGGCATAGATGGGTGGATATTAGGACGGATCTCCAGGAGGTGGGATGCGGTATGTGGACTGGATTGGGCTGGCCCAGGATAGGGACAGGAGGTGGAGGCTTGTGAGTGCGGTAATGAACCTTCGGGTTCCATAGAATGCGGGGAGTTTCTTGAATAGCTGCAAACCAGTTAGCTTCTCAAGAAGGACTCTGCACCATGGAGTAAGTAAGTACTTTGTATTCATCATGTTTCAGCTGGCTTGGTCATCTTAAGGTAGTAAAAAAACACAATTGTTGAAAGGATAATTGCAAAATTAATTTTTATAAAAAGAAGAAATGAGGTCTCACTGTTACACAAAGGGCAATAATTCAAAAGGATTCACGTTTTTTATATTTTTGTAGTTACCTTGAAAGTTCTTGCTTTTATGGTAGTTAAGGTTATTTTGTGTTGTGTAATTTGACTATGGTATACAATTTTACTTTGAGATTTTGTAGAGTGGAGTCATTATTCAAGTCCTTTTCTTCTCTCAAGTGTAAACCAATTCAATGTTTAGTATTCAAGTATATCTCCAGTGTGAGTTTGTACTTTATAGGTTATGAGCTTCCTTTAATTGTGAACTGGAAATTGAAATTAAAGGATAAAATGAGCATGATGATGAGACACATGCCATGAGTATTATAATAATAAGGTACATAGGTTCACACTAATGAGCCCTTCACTCATCATTCGTAAAGTGCCGAGGTAAATTGCTTTGCCCTCTTTTCAAGATCTGGACTTACCAGAAGACAGGCACCTAATAATAGAAGAGAATTAAAAAATAACAATAATGTGCTATACGGCTGTGATAAATGGGCCCTTGTCACCATGGCATGGTGCATCCTCAGGTTGCAGATGGAGGAACAGCCTCCAATATGGAGCGTTGGTGCAAATATATTGAATAAACAGATGCAGACAGCCCACAAGGGGTGGTCCTCCAGCATGGGGGTTGGGCTACATGCTAACAACTCTTAACTGCAAACAGTATCATGTTATGAATCATTCAAAAAGGTCTCAGAACTGTACTGATCCTTTGGTATGACCTACTTATTTGAAAAGGGACATGAAATTTGGTACACGGAATATTAGTAGTCTGTATAAGTCAGGGTCCCTTACAACAGCAGCCAGGGAATTAGCTAGATAGAAATTAGATTTAGCAGGTGTACAGGAAGTTTGGTTGGACACAGGGAGCCGAGTAAGAGCCGGGAATTATAATTTCTTCGACAGAAAAGGAAATGAAAATCATCAATTGGTAACAGGATCTTTTGTACACCATAGAATAGTTAACAGTAGTTAAGAAAGTAAAATTAGTTAGTGATAGGATGTCATATATAGTTCTGAGAGGTCGCTGGTTTAATATCATTGTTTTGAATGTGCATGCACCAAATGAGAAGCGTGATGATTCAAAAGACAATATTAACGAGGAACTAGAGCAGGTTTTAGATTATTTTTAGTACTACACTCCTGCCTACACCTAGGTCTTCCAAGTGGTCCTTCCAGAAGGTCTCCCCATCAAAGCCAGAAGGCAGGACTCCTGTCCCTCATTCGTGCCATATGCCCCACCCATACCACACTTGTTGATTTGAAAAGCCGGATAATATTTGGCAGGGAGTACAAAGCATACAGCTCGTTACGTACTCTTCTCCACTCCCATTACTTTGTCTCTCTGTTCTCGAAAAACCTCAGCTTACGTTCTGCCCTCAATGTCAGCAATCAAGTGTCACACCCATACAAAACAACATGCAAAATTACAGTTTAATAATATCTTGAAATTTACATTGTCGGTCAGCAAACTGGAAGACAATCATGTATTCATAAGTGGGAGATGACATTCATTATCAAGGAAATTAATATTACTGTTATGTTCATGCTCTCAGAAGAATAATAATTTTGTATTAAAGTTGTTAAAATCTGCCAGGATTCTGTTTACATTAGGTGAGAATACCAACTACATATGCAAACTGAGAATTTGGTGCTTATTTAGAATGTGTATAATGTTATTATTTTCATGGTATTGTATGTTAATGAAATAATACAGAATGGGAATCCATAGCCAAGCCTTAATTCTGTAAATATACTTTACATAAAATAATTTTAACAGCTTTTTACTTGCTTCATTAATTATTTTCTTGTCTCACTGCATTTTTTTGAGTTCTGTTTACTAATTGGACTGAATCTGTAGCAGGAATGTTTGTGTACATATTTGTTACATCAAATGAAGCAGTCTTATATCTTGGTTAATTGGAATGGTTTTTAAATATCTGATAAATTCTACTGTACATTGAAGGTGTTGGAGGGGTTGTATATACTGTGCAGTACATTTTTATTGAATTTGGATAGTCTACATCCTGGAGCATTTTGCCAATTTACAACCCATATGATGCAAGAATTGGGTTTGTGTATTTTAATCAGACCTCTTTCAGTTGGGGATGAATTCATACTTACAAATTTCCATTTCTGTTCTTTACATATAACGGATGAGTTACTAATTCTGAGGTGTGTCATCCCTGTTGTGTGTAGAAAAGACTAACAGTGAGGTAAATATCAGTCACGAAACCACAACTATGGTAGTATGGATTTATGATGGTATTTAATAACAAAAAATAACTATATGTTTCAGCCAATAGCAGCCATCTTCAGGTTATTACAATTTTGCTCAAAGAGTATCATATATATGCCTATATTGCTAGGCGATGCTGAGATCTCATCATCGTTACGCGTTAAAATCAGTTTATTTAGTGGGAAGTCTAATGGTCATGACTTGTAGGATGTAAGTTTATGGGTAGGTGTTTGGGGGGGGGGGGTTGTTTTGGGGCCGTGATAACACAACACAACCTATTATCACGGCCCCGAAATTATCCAAGTTCCATGCAGCATAACAAGTCTCCATATATATGTGTGTGAGTAATTATAGTGCTGTTTTTGGTGTTAATATGGTGACCTGTCAGACACACTATTATACAATATTACAGGGGTAGCCACAATGTGACACACACACACACATCAATGACGACATGCACATTTCCTGTAGCAAGTAATAATAAAAATGTCTTTATGAAGAACACTCTAGAACAGATTACTAGCACATTTCGTGAATTCTCTAATTAGCAGTACTTCCTTCTGATGCTAACAGAAAGCACCAAATACACTTTCAGGGGCAGTGAGCAGAATTTCTACTGTCGGTCTGACCTGATGGCTCTTGCCTAAGTTTCCCCATATCCTGCCACTCCCAAAGCTCATCTTGCTGGCCACCCCTGCTTTATAAGGAAGTCCTTTCTTCCACATAAGGTTCAGGCCATTCACAACACCACAGGTGTCTTAAGGTTTTCATGAATGCTGAATGCCTTGATTCAGCAATGAACACTTAGCTTAGTGCACAACTTCAAGTGAACCAATTGTCTCCATCACAAGCAAGCTTTAAGACATTTCAATGTTATACATGACCAGGTACTGTACAGAAACAAGAGAAGTGCAATCATTTAAGCATTTTGTTTTATGTGGTCCAACACGATGTAGGTTATTTAGTGACACTGTATCAACTGCAGTCATTATTTATCACCGAGTTGTAACAGGATGTTTCGGTAAACCTTAAAGAACTGGAAGAAAGTTGTTGCAGTTTAAGACAGTAATCCCTGCACTGACCTGGAAGGGCTTAGTAAAATCACAGAAAACTTTAGTCAGGGTAGTCAAGTGTCCCATCCAAGATTCAAACCAGGCATCTCCAAATACAAGACAGAAATATACCAACAGAATCAATTTACTCTGAGTCTGTGCTTTTTACAGGGTACTAAGTACATTTACAATGCAGTATTATTTAGTCAGATATGGCAAAATAATTACAAATTAATTAATCAGGAAGTCTGCGTAGAAATTTATGAAAATTACAACTTTTGCCTTTGACATCACAATATATATTATCTTCACTAATGTTTGTAGCTCAAAAAAAATTTTTTTTCTCAACAAACAATAAAATCACAATTTAGACACTAGACAAAGAAATAATTTATACCTTCCTCAAGCAACTTAAACATTTAACAAAAAGGAGCTTATTATTTGGGGATAAAGATTTTTAATAATTTACGCTTGGAGACCAAGAATGTTGCTGGTAACCACAAAAAGTTCAAAATTGCTTTGAAAAAATTTCTAAACACTTATTCATTTTACACAATGGAAAAGTACCTTAGTCAATCATGAATTATGTGCTGTATCACAAGATTTTTATTATAATGGTACATTGATTTAAGATTCTATGTGCATTATGTAAGCACTCTTGGATTGTTTTTAAGTTTCTGTCTAGGTACATTATATACATATTCATTGACTGTACATTCTGATCACATTTCCTTGTATAAACTTGATTTGTCTCACTTATGTATCATAATCACAAATTATTGTGATATGTACTTTACTGTCGAGACTCAATCTGTACTATGCCTGCTGTTATCTAATAACAAGTTCTATATCCACTCTGGTGGATCTCTGGAATACTAAATAAATGATGATGATGATGTACAAGAAGTGCATAGAAGGCAATGATATGAAATGGAAAAGTGGATAAGAGACTGATGAAGGAGGTGCAATAACAGAAACCATCGGAGATGAACAAACCATTTACAGCATTATAAAACCAGGAAGTCAAAAGCTGCTGATGTTCAGAGGAATATAATCTGACTGCAGAAATGAAGAAAACTTCTTGGAATACTGCTGAACAATTTTGTCAAAGCTTAATAAAATTTGCTGGTGTCTCCCCACATTTTCATGCATTATGTGGACTTATGCACTCCACAACACATTACAGATAAAGCACACTTGTTTAGAGCAAGCTGACATCTTAACACTACTCAACAGAACATCAGAGTATATTGCCAGGATCTCCAAAAGAAAACCCTGCACCTTCAACCATCACTACATCAGGTACTGTTGATCTCCCAGAGGAAGTTACTGATGTATCAGCTCGTAGAATACCTGGCAGTGAACGCTATGCTGTTTATTTTATTGCTTGCCATGTTATGCAAATACATTTTATCTTTTTTAAATTTTTCTATCACAGCCCACATTAAAATTGCTTGTGGTAAGTCACAATTTTTTTTTTTTTTTTTAACATCAATCAATCTACACAGCCTATTCGCCATTACTACCAAATGAATGAAAGAATGTATGTTGCCTGTAATATTATGAACACAAACTTGTGAGATGGACACTTTACCACCACTTACCTCTGAAACCTGAAATGATGTGGTATATAAGACCTGGGAAAGGAATGAAACTTTTGTTGTTTTTACAATGTAAAATAACATCATGGTGGTTGTGCAAAACTTTTCTTTAATATTATGAAACACTGGAGCTGAGGCATGTGAATTTCTGTATGGAGACCAAACAGGCTGCTACATGTTAATGCCAAAAAATGTATTACTGTGGTAAGCCACCAATACAAAAACATATTCAAGCCTTTTATATTACCCCTTAAGTTTGCAAGATCAACTTTATAACATAATTTCATGGTGTTTGTATGACTGATCACAAAACAATTTTTCCTTCCATCAGGATGCCATGTACTATAATGTGAGCAGCTGTACACCTCTGCAGATGGCTCTGAACACTCACAATTTCATATGACTGACAGTACTCAGTTAAAAAGTGCAAGTGACCCTGAGGCTTAAACACCACATCATGAACACAAAGCAGGAATGGAGACGAAGGTGAGTGACCACCTTCTTGTCCCAGCCACAGCAGCGAAGACCTCACAAGTCACCGGATGGAATGCTGTCAGCCCAAGAATAATGTGAAGAGGGACAAAAACCTAACTCTAATGGAAACCAAATTTTGGTTTTCCAACCAAAACCACAGCTATCATACAGATTTGAACTACCCCGACTCCCTAATTTTACACATAATTAAATTATTATTACTGGCTTTACTTGTGTTATTGATTGGTTGATTTCTGGGTTTAACATAAATTCAACTGTACTGGTTACTCACAAGTTTAAGCATTTTAAACAAGCAATTTAAATGGAAACTTAGTTGGTAAAACAACCCTACATTGTGGCACTGGCACAAAAGTGCAGTTATTACAAAACAATGGTGAGTCACCAAAGCAAGATAAGGTTAGTTTTAAGTAGGGGAAGTGTTATATATCTCTTTCCCTTAAATTCCATTTGTATTGTAAGGTGCTGCCCCTCCTCTTTGGTCGCATTTTGTTAAATGGAAACATGAAAATCACACATCCATGTAGTTCTTTAAATGTTATTACCCACTGGTTTGTATACATGTGAAATTTGGCCCTTACTAAAGAGAGAACACTGATCACCGACACTTGTGGGATAGAGTTTTGGATTAACAGAGGGAGATATGAAGGATGAAGGAAACTACATAAAGAGGAGCTTCACAATTGGCACAAAGTTTTAGTTGAAGAACTTTTAACAGATTACAAGAACACTTTGGAGACCAGATGATTGATTTTGTGTCCTGCTTTCAGTGCATACCGAAAGGTAATACGTGAATCTCACTGGTATAGTCATCTCCCCAATATTTCTATCAGTTTGTAGAGCAGTCTTACTTATTCAACATATCTATGTAGTGTGGCCTACCATTTAGGGAAAGTTTGTTTCAGAAAACTGATGTGTGGAACAGCATCTTCACCCTCATCCTAAAACCTGGTGTATGCACAACACATTGGGTCCTTGGATTGTTGCAGATACAATAAAGAGAAACCTACCTAGCACCATCACCAGGAATCCAACTTTTGTAATATACAGCTCAAACATACAAATACTTTATTCAGTGATGTGGTCAAAGGACGATAGGAAATAAAAACACTTTCAAAAAGCAGCTAGCAGACATGACAGACTCATCCTCTGAAGTTGGATGAATTTAAAATTTACAGAGTCAACGTCACTGCTAGTACTGACAACGAACACACTAAAAGTGTCTCACCTTGACAAGTGACTGTGGCAGCATTTCCCGCAGTGAATCCAAGTACTTCTTTAAGTCCTGCATGAGAAACTCAAATACCAGGTATAGCTTCTTGCCTGCATGAACAACATCAAGCAATCTAACAACATTGGGGTGATCAAGTTCCTTCAGCAATGAGATCTCTCTTATGGCTGTCGATGGGACGCCCTCAGTCTCCCTGTGATTGTAAAACATTAATGACTACACAGCAGCCTCATGTCACATGCGTTAATAAGCATTTAATGTACAAACCTGTGTTAGTTGCTGTAGCAGATGTTAAGGCTGCCACGAACTAAGCTGAATCATGTGGTGCTACGCATCTCAGACACAACGTGGCAACCGCACGAGTCAGCTCCGCTCACAGCAGGTTAGTCTAGCAGCACATGCAGACCAAAAGTTAATTGTAAAGTAACATGCAGCACCAGTTAATAAAAGCACAAATTCAGGTTTCATGTCAGCTCTCAAGTAAGCAGTCAAGCAACGTTTCTTATTGCATATGACATTTCACACACATCGCTGAACACACATCAATACTGTTTCAATACTGGAAATTCATTTACAGCATCTCTTGGTAAGAGAAGCCACCTGCAAAGCAGAAGTTAAACCACTTGTACCAGGTGGATGCAACCTCCCTACACACACAGGATTCTACTTATATTAATTACCACTTTCAGAAATTGGTCTAATATGGTTATTACAGAAGATGACCAGCAGTTGTGCTGCAACAGTTTATTTCTACTTCATACTTGGGTGGCTGTTAATCTGAATGTGGCATGCAGACCATGGCATTACAGACATGTATCACTCATTTGCAACAACAGTGTCACAACTCAAAATGTGTGATTTTTCAGAGGAGATTTAAAGGTTTTGAAGTTCTATAATTTTCTATGAGTGCAACAACGACACAACTGCTCTCCAGCGGCAAGTTTTTGCAAACTGCGTTATGACACTGTACCTGCTAAAAGCGCATCTGCAAACATTTCTTTCTATACCAATAACTCAAAAATGCAAAATTTTGAGTTGTGACACTCGTCACAAATGCGCGATATCAGGTCAGCTGCTTTAAAACATACATTTGCTTCTATCCACATACTTATTTTCTATTTAACATCATCTTTGATAGTTCAGATTATATTAGTTCAGAATGTTAGTATGATTAACTTTTAAAAGACCTGCGTTCAAAAGCAACTCTGGAAATTCATTTTACACATTTGGGCAACAAGAAAATACTGCATTTTAAAGACATGCTGCAAATTTCTTTCATTTTCCATAAAATGCCACTTATTTCATATTTATCTTTTAATGTTCAAATAATATTGATGTTTTTTTTATAAACCATGCGCTACAGTTTAAATACCAACCTGGACCTTTACAGGTTAATGAATATGAATCAGAAAAGACATGGAAGGAAAAGGTCATGGCCATATATGAGGTACTTTTCAGAAATCTTTGTGGTGGGAACGCCAGTGTCTAGGCCAGGACATGAATGTGGGAACTCCATAACTACAACACAGGTTTGCTACACACTTGACCATGACATCTGATCCCAATCCAATGTTCTTAATCCTTCCATCATTTGATGCTACACAGTTTATGCATTTACTACAGTGTCAAACAAACCAGACACCACAAAAAATGTTTCCGGCAATATTCCTAAACATTATTATTTACTCGTTTAATTTTAACAATAACCGTGTTAAAAAAAATGTTTTAACAGTTATGTCACAGCTTATGTAAAGTACACCTTGAAATTTCCTTGCTGTGAAACACTTATGATCACAATGTTTTCACTACAGTGCTTCAGTAAGCCACGACCAGTTTGCTGCTTATGTGTGCAACAGGTTTCAGAAATGCTCGGTAATTCGTGTCTCCAACATAACAATGTTCCTGCACACATCTTTCTGTTTGTACAGCAATTCTGACATATGACTACTGTTCTCACCCTTCATAAACCTGAAAGACACTTGTGTGGCCCTCCCTATTTCCAGAAATCAAGACTGCACTCCAAGGGAAAAGATACACTGTCATAATAATCGAGGAAAAATCACATGTATTATACCTGCACAATTCAAAACAGGGCTTCTTCAGACGGTTCCAACATAGAATCCCCCTCAGTCACTCATTAGGTAGTAAGGGAGGCAGTACAGACCAGTAAACATAAAGTGCAAAGAAAAATCTGTTCTGTAAATGTTTTGATATCCTCTTACTAAAGAGGCATGATGAAACCAGTTTTTTAAACCAAGCCTCCTTGTCCAAGGAAGTAAATAAACTACCGATATTCTATTCTATTAATTAGATAACGGTTATAGTAGAGTTAATGAATAACTGAGGATATGTCAATTATCCACAATACAAGTGAATACATGAGTAAACAAATTTACCATCACAATACAATTACAGCTAAACATGATTGAAGGCAATGTATTTAACAACTGCTTATTCAATGACAATGTCAGTAGCTCTCGGATAATATGGCATGAAATGGAAAGATTAGGAAATAATGATTAGAAAGGATGTGGAAGGAAGCAGTCAGGGCTTAATTTTAGGTACGGTATATTGCTTCATTTCTGGTTGGCGAAGGAGTTACGAGGGCTGGCAGATAGGCTTAATGGGTGTGGTAAACTGGTGATGGGTGGGTGTTCATTTGCTTGGAACTTCTGTGTGACAGTCACCTGTACTTTATGGGCACAGAGAAGACGCTAGACCAAACACGACACTGATGACGCATTAGTGACTTACTCCTAGCCTAACGTTTGAAAATTCCACCAGCAAAAAACCACACATTGCATTATACCAGTACTATCTTGACATATGTCTGATGTGTGTATGAAGAACCACAAACGTCAGTGCCAAGAAAAGCAGTCTCTGGGCTGGTATCAGCATGTCAAACTTTGCACACACCCATCAACTGTAAACATCTGCTTGCATGTACAATAGAGTAATAATACAAGAGCCATACCAATTTTGAAAATGCACTGTGTAGGCTGCAGGCCAAGATAAAATCACTCATTCCATAATTCATAGGAAGAATGTATGAGGCACGTGTAAGGGTTGGTGATGATGTCTTATGGTTACATATATTTTGCTTTTGCCACTGTCTCAATTATGTAAAAACACAATGTGCAAACTCGCTTGGTTTCAATCATCAGGCAAAATAAAAAAATCATGAAATATACTCTGTTGGGTCCAATGGACGGTCCTGTGATAAGAGATTAGCTCCATCCTATGGACTTAAGAGGTTGTATTTTACCTGATCAAAGGTGCATAACCAGCTTCTAAAATGTGTATTTTAACAAATATATAATGCTGAAAAAAATATCACCTCAGCTCCTTGCTCATACATATGGCAAAAATTTCCAAGCAACAAACTGCTTTCTAACACAGACACATGCGCTATCATTAGCCTGCAGGTGAGCAAACAGAATTCCCACTGGACAATGGCTATGAATAGCTGTTTTCATATAACAGATATTTCTTCATCCACTTTCCAAACAACACTGTCTGCACAGCTGCCTAGGTAAGGCAATTTTGTAACAAAATTCTCTTGCAAGCTGGTGCCCAACAGAGATTGTAGAGAAATTTGTCTGTGTTACTACATAATATTATCAATCTGTACAAATACTATATTTACATAAAATTAAAACTCTAAGCTTAAAGTTCATTCATTAATCATGTCACTGCTACTTGAAGGCTTCATTCCCTAAGACCATGTGTTAAATAGTGAGATGTAATGCATCATGCAAGCAACAAAAAGGTTATAATACACTCATCCTCTGGTGCACATGTGATAAAAGATTTTGTACCCACAATGTCTTTGAAGGTGGTTTCATATCACATGTTGTACAATCCACATTCTTTATTCTTTTCATATGCCACATCTGCACACACACTGAGAGGATTATCACACATTGCTAGTCAGCGGCAAGGGGGTAAGACAATATTAGAAATCACAGAATCCAAGAGTCTGTCATTGCTACCACAAAAACTCAAACTAAATCACAACCAGAGTTAGGTTATTTCAAATGACAGCTTTGATATCCTTCCTCCATGCAGTTATCAAGAACAGTCTACCACTACTAATTAGAGTGCAGTGTACATCCTAGTCTAACACAACTTTATTTTATTTGATGGTAGAGGTGTATTTACATTTACTGCCTAAGGCACAACTACATGTTTCGGCTCTTGATAATAGCCATCTTCAGGTTGTACACGAATCCTTAGAAAGTAGTTATACAACAGTGTACACAAGTAGTTATACAAGATTTAATATGGGCTGTGTACATAGCCCATATTAAATCTTGTATAACTACTTGTATACACTGTGTACAGCCCATATTAAATCTTGTATAACTACTTGTATACACTGTGTACAGCCCATATTAAATCTTGTATAACTACTTATGTACACTGTGTACAGCCCATATTAAATCTTGTATAACTACTTGTATACACTGTGTACAGCCCATATTAAATCTTGTATAACTACTTGTGTACACTGTGTACAGCCCATATTAAATCTTGTATAA
>Ga0123354_10005204_pt1 | contig 18816 bp, 11 predicted proteins | sample TergutLab28metaG_2_FD_97872 | JGI IMG/M metagenome (GOLD analysis project Ga0123354, IMG submission 97872) | Labiotermes labralis P4 segment gut microbial communities from Petit-Saut dam, French Guiana - Lab288 P4 | ecosystem: Host-associated > Arthropoda: Insects > Digestive system > Gut ...
GACCCGTTGCGCTGACCACGTGACACCCCTCTATCCGCAAAAGTTGGCACTAACTTCGCCGACCGGCGGCGGCCGCTCTGTCGGTATAGTTCGCGTGCGGACTAAGGCCACGTAGTTTGTTTTGTTTGTTTGGTTGTTGTGACTAATTTACGAATACAAAGATATTCACATACAGTAGATCAGTCATGCAAACGTCCTGTAATGATAGGAACTGCATAAATGTAATACGATGTGTTGACTCTTTTAAGATTTCTTTATTTACATAGCCGTGACACGTGTGTTCGCTTTTACACACACACATACACACACACACACACACAGACACAGACACAGACACAGACAGCTCATAAATATTGAAATTCAGTTCGACATCAGTTCGGATTGCCAAGATCCAATATTCTGTGCCCCCTATCACTGCGCTTCACTGTTATGACAGGGTGGTTTATCCTAAATTTAAAGAAAACTTGGCGAGGGGAGTTTAATTTATTTTTACGGCATTCATCTTACGCGTACCTAACACTATCTGCTAGGATCCACTGGAGAGTGATTTGATTATAAATCCATATTAAAATTTGATTTATAGCAAAGATAGACCAACGAAGAGACCGGTTTAGACAAGGGTATAAGAACTCTATGTGACACAACATGACGTTTGTCTGGTAGAATATTCTGAGACAACAAGCCATATTTGCTACTTTGAAATTTTGTTTTCTTAGATTAGATTCTAATTATCACACATGTATATACAAATTCACAGTTTCCCTGACTAAGACCGGGGCAAATGTCGTATCGAGAACTTAACAGGCGATCATCTGATTATTCAATTACAATAAATTAATCAATTTGGGGTCTCTCTGTCATATTTACAAAACGTTTCACACTTAAAGTTATTCTGACACATACCATAATCAATTAGAAAACAGGCCTAGTTCCAGTAAATTTATTTTCTGTTCTTTTCCTTAAGTAAAATTTTACATCTTTATTGTTCGTTCAATAAGCCACGGACATGGGTAAGAGGAGAGGGGGCTGTATAGGGTCTTGGTGGGGAGCAAGAGGGAAAGAGAAAGGAGACTCAGGCGAAGATTGGAGGATAATATTAAGATGGAACTTCAGGAAGTGGGATGTGGGGGTATGGACTGGATCGAGCTGGCTCGGGTTAGGGACAGGTAGCAGGCACTTGTGACTGCGATAATGAACCTTGGGGTTCCATAAAATGCGGGTAATTTCTTGACTAACTGAAAACCTGTTAGATTCTCAAGAAGTACTCTGCTGCATGCAGTAAGTAAGTAAGTAAGTAAGTAAGTAAGCAAGCAAGCAAGCAAGGAAGCAAGCAAGCAAGTAAGCAAGCGAGCGAGCGAGCAGGCAGGCAAGCAGGCAGGCAAAGCAAAGAAAAGCAAACAAAGCAAAGCAAGCAAGCAAGCAAAGCAAGCAAGCAAAATAAGCAAGTAAGCAAACAAGCAAGTAAAATAAGCAAGCAAGCAAAATAAGTAAGCAAGCAAGCAAGTAAAATAAGTAAGTAAGTAAATTAAGGAATCCTAAACTTCTCAGCATTTTCAAGCGAATATTAAGCTATGTGTTGAAAAATGCATTTTAAGATGGAATAATATAATTTATTCAAAGGTTTCGCGTAAATATTATTAGTTATGTTTATCAGAATCTTTTTTCTGTCAGAATACACATCACAAAATTTCGGAGAATAACTGTTTTCGTCTTCAGGTGAAGTTTCACTAACATCAACAGAAAATTCGTTTTCGGTTCTGTGTTCTTTCAGGCATTAGCCTAAAAATTGTTTGGTGCTGTTGTGTGTTGTGACACTTGAAGAAGTCCTTACTTACTTACTTACTTGCTTGCGCCATGGAGCAGAGTCCTTCCTTAGAAGCTAGCAGGTTTTCAGTTCGTCAAGAAATTCCCCGCATTTTATGAAACCCGATGTTTCATTACCGCATTCACAAGTGCCCGCCACCTGTCTCTAACCTGAGCCAGCTCGATCCAGTCCATACCCCCACATTCCACTTCCTGAAGATTAATTTTAATATTATCCTGCCATCTAAGCCTGATGGAAGAAATCCCAATAAATATAATTGGGAAGCATAATACAATGTTTATAATTATTTAAAGTTTTCCCACCGTCCTCTACTTCCTGTCGTTCAGGTCCAAAAATACTTCTTAAATTCCAACACAGAAGTACTACGTCTGGGTCCACAACGTTAAGAAAATGGTTTCGTATAGTCACGTTCATATTTAGTTGAGTTATGTTTATCACACGTCACCATTTTTGAAGCTGGCATTATATTCGTCTTTGGGAAACATTAAATATCCACCTACACTGCTTATCAAATTTCATGATGCGTTTAGATTATTTGATATTGCCTGCAATATACATGTTTTTAAGCAGATTGTGGTTAATATTCCAAGGTATTTTGTTCTTATGTAGATAGTTTTAACACGTGAACAAAAAACAAGCCTGCCAGTTGTCCTTGAGATAAATTTATATTTCACTTCATGATTTATTTTCTGAAACGTTTACTTTCCCTTCACCTTCCTTCTATCTTTGTGTAACTTTTCTTTGTTTATTCCTATCTTTTCTTTGTTTCATGCTGTGTTTGTAATATCTCTTTTTTATTAATATTTTCTTGATATCTCCTCTTTTTCTGGCCCTGAATTTTCTTTCTACATCATTTTTCCCTTACATCTCTTTTCCGCTTACTTTTCACAACTTATTCCTCACATGTTTCCTCTGTCACAGTTTTTCTCTCTATATTTACCGATTCCTGTGTCCATTTATTTATTACTATTTCTTTATCAATGAGGCTCAAACGACAATATCGAATTTAAAGCTTCATGCAATGCATACTGGCAAAATTACAGAACGTAGTCATTATGGCAACATTGCGTGATTTTGGATTAGGTGCTGCCGGGGCCTGCGAACCGCAGGATAAGGCACACCTCTTTGACGAGAAGAGCTTGCACGTGTCAAAGGTACCTCAGAGGTTTGAGGAAAGAACTCACTTAACTGGAGCTTTTAGAGTAATCAGACTTTATGTGTGACCACTCGATCTGTGTCTTGTCAACCAATTTACCGCTGCTCTTATTATTTACTCGCAGCCAAGCACTATCTCCACAAACAAATGGGCAGAAATATCACCTACATTTTTCACAGTAGGAGACGGAGTACATCTGCAAGGAAGATGAGAAGTTTTCACAGCACGCCTTTGCACCTCCATAAATCCTAGTAACAATTTACAACAGATATTTCTTTATAGCACTGTTGCTAGGAAGAGAGGAAAATACAAACTAGCTCCTTCTCTCTCTCTCTTTGTGCTTTCTGCACAAAACGTAACTGAGGAATAATATGCTTATATTTTATAGGTTATAAAGCAACGTAATCATTGGCTGTACAGGGTTATTCGAAATGATTGTCGGGGGTTTAACAATTTGTCATGCACGATACACATGAGATAGGAGTATACGTTTTTTTTTTATTTAATAGAACAACACTCCACATTTTCGTTACATACCTTACAGGTGCTCTATATGTGAACCCTTTGTGATTCTACAAACATCAACACGATAAACGAGTTCTTTCCAAACTGTATGTATCATGTCAGCGGTGAAGGTTTCAATGGCCGTTCTGATTCGTACCGTTAGTTTCGGGATACTTGCGGGAAGAGGAGGAACATAAACCTGATCCTTGACGTAATCCCATAGAAAGAAATCACATGGGTATGCGTCTGGAGAACGAGGTGGCAGTTGTTAAAACCCCGACAATCATTTCGAATAACCCTGTATTTCCAGGTTCTAGCCATCGTTACTCGCTGCATTCAAGGTAACTAAATTATTCCAAGTGAATAATAATAATAATAATAATAAATTGTGTCCTGGTAGAACTCATTAACTTCCTTTCCAACAGCCTACTTCTTTAGGAGAAGAGAAGAAGTGTTCTGCCCGTGCTGGCATTGGAAAGTTACTTAAATAATTTAACTACATTAGCCTCGTGAAAGATTTAGATTGTTATTAGGTCTATTAGTCATAAAAAATTATAAACTCCTCTTCGGTTACAAGAGTGTAATTCAGTCTTACAAAATAATTTCAAACTTGTATACCTGAATACCAGTCTTGTTGCGATATTACATCATATTCATTGGCGACTCTTTCTAGGGAAACGATATCTAGATTTATCACTACATAGTGCAAAACACTAAATGTAATCATTGGACTTTTCACGTGGCTCTAATGTATTAATTTTCATAGTAGTGTATTTCTAAAATCTTAGATGCTGCTACAGGCTATTTTTTCGATTTACGTGAGAATTTAATTTTTCGGATATACTCGAAAACGTATGCAATTATGACAAAAGTATGCTTGTAATTATGTTCTTTAAAACACGTTCAAGAACAGTTACATTACAAGATCTGTTTTGTGTCACATTCTGCTCTGTTATTATTGTAAAACTGTATACTGTCCAGTGATTCAGATTTTGTTGTTAACTCAATTTATGTTTGTCTTAAAAGCCCGTAAGTAAGAAACAGATTTCCCCAAAACACGAAGGTATACATTTAGAGTAAATAACTCAACATACGGAAAGGTAATAACAAAATTTCATAAGCACTTTTTTGAACATCAGTGGTGACACTACATATGATTATTATGTCATAATCTTAAGTACGAAGGTTTTAAATGATTCTGGGAGATATGATTTACTTGGAGATTATGCATTACATGTTTCTATCATCACATGTTATTTGAAACCGACAAGTAATGTGTTTAAATTTTAGGATAATTTGCCATACAATGTAGTAGGCTACACCGAACTTCGGGAGAGCATTTTTCTATCCTTTTCCGAAATATTTGTTCTCTGCCGGTAGAGTTCACGCATCTGATTCTCCCAACTTTCATGACCACTGTGTGTTATTACATACTGCTGCTAGAAACACATACATAACACGGTCGGGAGCATCATCAATGCTTTCAGTAATGTGCACAGAAATCTATGCTCCCATCAGGGAACAGCTTATATCCATTTTGATCAGAATATACTATTGATGCGATTACAGGGTTCCTAATTAACAAATGCATCAACAAACTCATAGCTCGGAGCTGCGGATGTACAGTTCAGGCGAAATACAAATATAAACTACAGGGTCTGAAATTTCATAATTTAATTAACACTAATTAAAACTAACAAACTTGTTTTGCTTCGGAACGGGACTCAGTGACGGGTATTGTGGGAACTCTGACAGAGTTTCTGTTCTAATAAAAGGCGGGGAATTTCCTGAGAAGTTGTTGGGATGTGAGGTTCTTATGAAAGGCTCTAGTTCCTTGTAAATTAAACCAACTTGGTGCACAATATTGTCAGCATATTTTGTCAACTTTATTTATAGCCTCTACATAATTCGGAACTCTCCAGGCTAGCTGTCTGGTGTGCAGGCTCCATCTTGCACACCAGACAGTTAGCTATACACAATAAATAAATACCAAGTGTCGCATACATATAGTTATTCGTTCTGATGATGGGCCTGGAGAGGTCCGAAACATGTAGAGGTTATGAATAAAATTGACGAAATATACTGAGAATATTGTGCATAAAGTTGGTTTAATTTCTCATAATAAAACCAAACTAGATGCACTAATTTCTCAAATTTATTTTTGGAATAAAACTCTACATGTTTCGGAAAGTTCCTCTGTCCATCATCAGGAGTTTTTCACTGTACACACAGCAATGGTATATGCCATACAGATTTGCTGACAGCTTGCGAGCAAACTGTCAGCTGGCTTCATTTACAAGATTATATAGGGACGCACGGTGAACAGAACAAAAAAAAACCGCTAGTTCCTCTAGTGGATGACGGTTGATAGAGGGTGTCTATTTCTGCATTCATGTAACCTACATTTACTTCACAACTTTCTATATAACTGCACAAATTACACAATTCATTTGCAGAGAAATTTTGAATATGATGGCCTCAGAAAGACGAAATACAAATTGTTCTTCGTTTCGAACACATTCACTAATTTCTTGTCCGTTCAAGGTAATGTCCATCACTCCACCCTGTACACTGTTATGGGGCGTATCGATATATCTTATAATAAAATCTTCATCGTTACGGATATAAAATTAGACTGAAAGTGTCGATGCTGACTAACATAACATCTGTTTGTCATATTGCTGATCTGTGTCGAACGTTTTCTGATATATCACTCTTCTTATTAAGCCTTTATACCCATATGAGTGGGTTTTGCGGTGGCGCAGTTGGTTGAGTCACTGAGCTACAAGTCGGAAGGTCGCGGCTTCGATTCCCGATAATGTCACTGGAATTTTTCATTGACATAATCCTTCCGGTCTCACTATGGTCCTGGGGTTGACTCAGCCTCTAACAAAAATAAGTACCAGGAATATTTCCGGGGTGGGAGGTGGTGGTAAGGGCGGCCGGTACGTTGGGATGGCAATCGTACAACCTTCACGTACCGAACGTCCTGAAATCTGGGAGCTTCATCCTCCTGGAACCCTCAGGGCCTGTCCAGGCCTGTAATGGGATTGCTTTTCCTTTTCTTATCGATATGAGTACCTTTTTGAATTATTGTCACTGTTCCTGTTTTGCGATTGTTGACTCTTCAAACTTTCTTGCATTCATTCTCTCATATTGCCTTCAGGTCTGACTTATTCTGAGCCCATTCCCCTCAGCTGCATCTCCCAGGTAGCAAATTCCTTCCACTAGTTCTCCTTTTCTTCTAGCTATGAAGGCTACATCAACTGCATGACCGGTTAACTGTATAGATTTTGTAAAAGTCTGTCCACTAGCTTGTATGTGTGAATCTTTAATCACCTTCTGTGAATCTATGTATAGAAAGAGACAATCTTGAGCAACTGTTTTTCTCAGTCAATTCATTATAGTTGTATCTAATGGGCCTGAAGGAAATTCTGCACACGTACATACGATCATGTATCTTCCATTGTCGCTTTCACCATTCCGGTCAACTTCCCTGTTATAATTAGCTCATCCATCGCTTAGGAGTCTGTAATTAGCCTCCTAAGTATTTAGACCTGTTTCGGTCATTATCAAGGGAGATTTAAGCAAAGAAATTACGAATAGAAGTTTATGAAGACAAACTCTGCATAATTTATTTGTTGATATGCATTAACTCCATGGAGTAGAGTCCTTAAAAGAACAGTTTCTCATTTAGTCAAAACACTCGCCGCATTTTGTGGAAGCTAGCTGTTCATTTTCTGCATTTACAAGCCCTCGCCACCTGTCCCTATCCTTAGCCAGATTAATTTAATCCAGAACTCCCCATCTCAATAGGAGTACATCGAAGGAACCGTCCCGCCTCAGACAAACTTGGAAGACCACCATACAGTAAACAACACATTTTCTTGTGTAGAATATAATTCAAGTACGTGAATATTATTCAGTGGACTGAAACCAGTACTTACACCAAGGTAAACAGTCAATTTTGAGAATTTCCTCAATCACCGAACAACGAATCACCACGGCTCATTACAAGAGGCGATAAGAGATACAAAAAGCCAGAGCCCCCTGCATGTTCTACACAAGGATAGCGTAAGACAACCCCTCATATCCGTAACAAACAGTAATTCCAAAAGATACGCCCCGCTTCTCCGAGACTGCCAGATGTTCCTTGTAACACCCTAGAGTTCACGCTATCAAGGGACAACTTCGACTTCCTCAGAAGCCCACGCAGACAAAAGCGAATTGTTTTACCATAACCGTGATTTCTACAACACTCAGCCTACATTTTACCTCTTAAATTTTAAACAAACACATATATTTTATGTAATTCAATTGTTAGATATGTTATGTTTATGCTATTTGTAAGCATAGTTGGAATCCCAACACGTACCCAGCATTGGCAGACTTGATTCCAAAGAAGGCCTGATGATGACCCTATAAAGGGTAGAAACATGTAACCTCCATACAATAAATGATGTTTGACGTATACCGTTTTCCTCTGTAATATTTAACACATCTTCTCATCTACGTCTATACCTTCCAAGTGCTTCAATTCCCTCAGATCCCCCCACCAAACGCTTCAAGCACTTTTCCCGTCTTCCATATTGTCACGTGCCCAACCCATCCCATTCTTTTTTATTTGATCACCCGAATGAAAATTCTGCAATAAGCTGATCACTCGTTCGGAGGGGTCGTACTGGCTGTACATGTTTCTAATCTTGTATGAACTGGAAACCTCGAAAATGAGGAGGTCTAGGCCTGAGTTGGGCTGTTGCGCCGCAAAAAGAAAGAAATACAGATTACACAACTCCTTCCCTCCCCTTATACCTCGTCCCTCTTACCTTCCTCAGCACCGTATTCTCGAACACTCTCAGCCTAGGAAACAAGTTTATAACTAACAAATTCCTCCCGTAATAAGAATAAAAATATACAGAAATGTATTGGTTATTGTCCTTAGCTAGCTTCATGCATTATCGTTACCCCCATTTTTATGTTTACAACCTGCCGGTTTATGTACAATATTAATTCTCCACCTAAATTTCTCCTTCAGTGTGAAAGGCCAAGATTCATGCCCGTGTAAAACATTTTATACCCTCTTCTTTGCAATTATTTGAAGCTTCTTTACAATCGTCCAAGACAGCCGAAACGTGTAGGAATTTGATTCTATACTATAAGTTGTTTCTCTCTACATAAATATGTGCTATCACATTTTATGAGAGGGATAACTTCCTAAAAACATAGCGTAATCAGGTCTCTTTTTCCCATAGGAACAAATGTAAAGTATGGGGATACGTTTTCGGATTTCGTAAATCTTCAACCATCGAGGGGCAATTTTGTTTTTAAAAAAATTTTATAAGCACAGTGTAAATAAATATACAATAAAATTATTTTTAGAGAAAATTTTATTTAAAAATCTGCAGTGCTAGGAAAAGTAATGATATTCCGAGATTCTGAAGGGATAGGAGATGAAATAGGGGCATAACTATGACACGCTGTCTCCCAACTTAGTATAAGTTAAGGATAATGTAGGTCGAACAACTGTAACAAATCAAAATTCTATTGCGGAAGAAATTAAGAGAAGATTAAGGTCAGGAAATGCTTGCTATCATTCGGTGCGGAATCGTTTGTCTTCCAGGCTCTTATCCAAAAATTTAAAGATCAAGATATACAGAACTATAATTTTGCCTGTTTTTTGTATGTGTGTGAAACTAGGTAGCTGACATTGAGGGAGGAAAGGAAGTTGAGGGTGTTTGAGAACATGGTGTTGAGGAGAATATTTGGACCGAGGAGGGGCGAGGTAACGGGGGAATGGAGGAGATCGCATAACGAGGAGCTAAATGATTTGTACTCCTCACCCAATATTGTGCGGGTGATAAAATCGAGAAGAATGAGATGGGCTGGTCATGTGGCGTGTATGGGTGAGGAGAGGGTGTGTATAGGGTCTTGGTGGGGAAACCGGAGGGAAAGAGACCATTGGGGAGACATAGGAGTAGATTGGTGGATAATATTAGGATGGATCTCCAGGAGGTGGGATGTGGGTATATGGACTGGATTGGGTTGTCCCAGGATAGAGACAGGTGGCGGACGCTTGTGAGTGCAGTAATGAACCTTCGGGTTCCGTGAAATGCGGGGAATTTGTTGACTAGCTGTAAAACAGTTAGCTGCTCAAGAAGGACTCTGCACCATGGAATAAGTACGTAAGTAAGTAAGTAAGTAAGTAGGTCGAACACAACACATTATCCTTAACTTAGTGTTACAAACACAACGGGGATGCCTCAACTTAAGATCCCAACTTAGTATTATGAAGTGGAATTATTTAAATTTTTTGCCCTTAATGTGACACTTTTTCCATATTTCTATATCCACATCTTGGTATTCGTGCATTTCAAATTCGCGTAAAATTCGACGGGACTCTTTTCCTTTTCTTCAATTTCTGTGAATAAAAGAAATACACAGCAATATGCAGCGCTATGGGACGTTTCTGGTCGGTTTTGATGTGTACCACAGTATATGCCAGCGAATAATGAGGAAAACCACGAGAAATATTAACATTACTTCTGCCCATAAATTACACACTGGAATTTCTGAATGTGATACAAGTTTGTTACTCTATTATGTACTCGTATAATCATTATTATTTATGACCATTATCTTTTCCAGAAAAATTTCAGTTGATTGTTATAGCTGTAGATTTATAACATTGCGTCTGAGCCGACTAAAAAGCGGTGCCCATTTTTAGAATCTTTTCAGTTAAACAATCAACTGGTTCATGATGCTTACTGTTGCACTCGGTGTTTCTATTTTGCAAACCAGCAAGGATTTCAGTCTAAATTTAGAACGACGCGTGCTTCCTGCCTTCAACCACAGACTCCACTGCTGTGAACGGCGTTTGCTGAGTTTCATATACTTTTACTAGAAACTGTAATATTTGCGAGGGAACTTTCTGTCTTTACCATATACATTTTATTAAAATTATAGGGGAAATATGGGATAAAATGAAACTATTAGACCGTAATATATTTCACCTAATAAAATTATTTTGCATTCTGGAAAGAAAATATGAAATTCACTTGATTTTTAGAATAATACAAATAGTGCTTAAACAGATTTCTTTCAAAAGTCAGTTAAAAAGTCCACTTAACAAAGATGTGCCTAACTATAAAGATAATATTAAAATGAATGCCACCATGTTTAGTACGTTGATGAATGTAGCTATAGACTTGTATCGAGCGACAATTGTTCGCAATAGTAGACATCCGTAGGGACAAAAGAAGCTTTGTGATTTTCGAAAGACACACCATTTCTTGTCTACTTACTTCTGCGTATAATAGGTCAGGAAAGCTGCGTTCTTTGGAATTACATGAGTATGTTTGATATAAGAAGGAGATGTATTAGTTTATTTCTGGGACTGTACAACTACAAGTTTTGCTACGGTTGGTGTGGTCTATCTGTCCCATTCTGATCTGGTGCCTGGAGGCACCCGTGGAACAAGGTTCATATATGGATGCATGTTACGTGGACAGTAATGAGTTTATTCGTATTGCCCATTGCCGCTTTCCAGTACTGTTTGTTCACCTGCTTTAGCATTCAGCCTGAATAGAGGGTTATGTTACGGCTTCAAATATTGTCTTGGTTGTATATTTAATAAATGTTCTATAAAAGTTTGTTACATCCATTGCTTGACGTACAAGAACAGGGTTACAAACCTTGTCTGCCTTAAATCAAAAGTATGATAAGTAAGATCTACCAATAAATAAAAATGTATTGGGGAAATTTTGCTGCAACATTTTGTGCGACTTTATAAATAACTGTTACTCTATTTAACAAGTTATATACATGATGACTATTCTTAATTTCATCATTTTTCATTCTATTCAAAGGTTTATATTTTCTCACTTTTCGTAAAATAATTATGTAAGAGTATTCTATCCTATGTCAAACACCGACAAATGCACTCATATGTCATTAAGTTACAACTTTATTACACTACGTTACTCCAGCATGTTTCAACCCTTTAAAGGCCATCTTCAGGGAAAATAATTGATACATTTTAGCAGGGTGGGTCGTCAAAATGAATCACCCGTCTTAAAATTCAACTAACAGGTTGCGCTTCCTGTGTTGCGTAGTAACCTAGCCTGGTGCTTCCTTACCTTCATCAGATTCGAAGTGCCACCACCAATATTGTCAGATATCACTTACATGTAAACATTATCAAAACTATCACAGTTTATATTCAGTAAAACAGGATTCTTTTCATTAGACTTGATAACCGAAGGGAGGTTCAAGCTCCAATACTTGCCTAGGCTCTCTCATACATGTTACACAAAGGTTTCAAACTCGGGAGTTCCAAATTAATATTTGTGACTTTCCTGAATTCCTTTACTCTAACGATGTGAAACTTCAGAATGTTTCGTTTTTAATATGTTTAATATCGATATAAATATTCCTGATGTTTTTATCGGTTTTTTTTATTTTTAAAGTTTCACCATGCATTCTGTACATTATTTAATTACACACACCAACACACGCACGCACATACATATATTATATAAGAAGTCTAAAATTTACATTAAAACATTTAAAACGCTCCTACATATTTCGATCACACGATCATCCTCAGGGAGCATACATTGTTCCTTGCTGTGGCAGCATGCTGCCACAACACCAAGTCAACACAACGAAGTAATTCACTGAATGTTTTAAATTATAACTTTAGCAGGGAAAAATATATGCTCCCTGAGGATGATCCTGTGATCGAAACACGTAGGAGCGTTTTAAATGTTTTAATTTAACTTTTGGATTTCTTAAATAATATATATATGTGAGTGCGTGCATGCGTTGGTGTGTGTAATTAAATAATTCCTCACGTTTCTCATATCTAAATATATTAGAGAGCGATAAACTAATAATGCAATATATTACGAAGGAAAAGATGCGTGAAGTGCTTACAATTGAAAGAGTTTTACAATGCCACTAATCTTAACCAATCAATCAACCTTACATATGGTACAGTTTATATAGGCAGTTCCAAGCGCTACTTAAACAGAAAATCTTTAGTGCACCCGCAGAACGTTCTACACTTTTATAACATAGTGCTACATTTACAGCACCATTCTCCTCGATTCAATTAAGCGTTATATATTTTTAATAGCATAATTGACGCCGCTCTTCTTTACATGATTAATTCCATGCTCCAGTTACTATCCCCCCCATGGTGCAACATCCCCCCAGTGGGCCAAGGGCCCTTCATTATCGAGGTTTTACGATCACACTCAGAGACACGCACAGTCGGTATGACTCCTCAGGATGAGTGATCAGCCCGACGCATAGACATCTGACAACACACAATACTCACAACAGACAGACAGATGGACAGATAGACAGACAGACAGGCAGGCAGACATGCCACCTGCTAGATTCAGACATAGTTCGAGCAAGTGAGCGGCTGCAGACCCACGCCTTAAACCGCGCGGCCACTGGGATCACTTCCTTTGTCTCAGATCTCAATATTCAATTTACAAGTGTTGTTTTAGAACATATACAGCCTGCTTAGGGAATGCTGTTTTTAGCTTATCTCAAATTCTCTCACAACGTTAGCATTTCAAATTTCGTCGCTGAATAATCCATTACGAAACCAAAATCTCCTTAGTTACGTAAGCTCATTGGCGAACCACTGACAAACAGAGCACACGTCATTGCCAGGTATAACTAATGATGCTTGATATAGCTTCAGGTCACATTCCCACGCATCCCATTAACTTAAAAGCAACGAATTTGTGAAGTAATCTCCTACAAACACTATTTTGTACTTCGCTTTTTTCGTTTGTATAATTCTTGAATTCTTTAAATATTCACCTAATGTCACACTATGTATTTTGCAGCTACCAACATTTTGTACGAATATTATCAACGGTATTTCGTAGTAGAATGAAGCCTGATATATTTTACTTCTATCAATAGTAAGTTGCAATTTGCTCTCAGTGAGCCTGAATTCAATCATTCGAAGAGAAGGTTTCCTGTAATGTGTTTAATGTTTTTTCCTGCTATGAAACACTGTTTTAACATTTTTCTGCTTTCTTGCACAAAGTGTAGGAAGTTAGCATACACATCTGAGAAACTGAGATTGTGACGTCTCTATACTTGTTTTTCTCAGTATTTTTCTCCGAATTTATTGAAAATTTTTTTATTCAGTATGACAGATCGTTAATGATTATGCATTAGATAGATAGATAGATGGATAGATGGATAGATAGATAGATAGATATACAGACAGACAGACAGATAGATAAATAGATAGATAGATAGATACTCTGTATTACTCAAAATGTTTTTATTAATTAAGTTAATATGTAAAGATTCCGCATTAAAATTGGCGGACTAACTTTTATGTTGGATCGTGTTGTTCCAATATAACCCCACTCTTTTCGTGACAAAGTCAATATTTGCACAGAGTTTCTCAACAATAAGTCACGATGAAATGTAGTTGTACATTCCTCTACAAACGTACTGCCAATAAAACATACAGCTGCTATTTGAAACACCCTGTCCCACTTCGTCTACCACATAATAAATAAACCTCATTATCTTTAATAATATATCCGAATAACATTTGTTCAATACTTTTATAATAAAATCCAACGAGATACCCTATTTCACAAATTTATTTTCGTAAAGAACTCTACATGTTTCGGACAGACTTACTGTCTATCATTAGGAGCCTTGATGCCTTATTCACAGCAATTGACATTTGTCACACTAGTTATGTTGACTGTCTGCTAGCGAGGTCGATGGATCCTGACTTCGCCAGCAGTCAGTCAGCACAACTAGTGTGACAAATGCCATTTGCTGTGTGTACAGTATTAAGACTCCTGATGATGGACAGTAAGTCTGTCCGAAACGTGTAGAGTTCTTTACCAAACCAAATTTGTGAAATAGGGTATCTCGTTGGCTTTTATTATAAGAATATATCACGATGCACGGTCCTCTGATTGTCAAATTTGTTCAGTAGTACGAATTATGAAGCTTTTCATTGCGCAATATCCTACTAGTAAAAATAAGGAATCTCCTTACAATGTAATTTTCTGCATCCTCTTCTTTCAGCCTCCTCTAAGGGCCAATTTCTTTAGAAAGTCTCTCTCCTCAGTACAGCTGTACTAGTCTCCTCTAAATTTCATCATGAACATCTTTTCAATTTTTGGCTATTTTACTTAGCTTTAAACGTACATTTGCCATACATAATTTTTAAAATAAAAATTCCTTTTTTCTTCCATATTCCCCTCAGTGTACAGAAGTCATTATTTTCCGTTTTTTTTCGATCCCAGATAGGCTACTAGCTAAACGTGACAAGATATCATTAAGACGTATAGAAATTTAGGGAGGAAATTATTTGGCAACAGTTTGTATGAGGGAGAAGAGAAAAGCATTCAGGTGTCTAGCACAGAAACCTACACGGAAGTGACCACTTACAAAGCCTCGATATAGATGGGGATATTACTAAAATATATCTCACAGAGGTGGGAAATGTTGACTGGTTTTATCTAAGCCAAAATAGTTATAGGTGAAAGGATTTTTGAAAGATGATAACGAAATTTTTATTCAATTAACTGCGAAAATTTGTCACTAAATTGTGAGTTTCTCCAGCACTTATCTCCAGCACACATCTCCACGGAATAAGTCAAAGTTTCGCTTGATATTCCTCTTTTTTTATTTGGCTTTTTGTAAACAGAGACTTGCAATAAATTGCAATGTAAACTTGACCTGCAAATCATTGAGACTTCATTGACATATTAACTTGAGTAGCATTACCGTTGAAGAATTTAATTAAGACAAATTCTGTTGCGTATACGAAGTTATTAGTTCTGCGCTCTACGCCTGTCAAACGTAGAGAAATTATTAATTGCTTTCACCGAACCCAGCCTGGTCAACTAGACTTAAGGTGACTGAGATATGATAGACATAATGTGCTAACACTAACGTGTTGCAAAATGCTCTTATTTTTTAATTATTGCTCCGAAATATTTCAGCCTCAGCTGTTGGCCATCTTCACTTAGATCGCAATTTTCTCTGCGGGCTAACTTAACGTGAAGCACAAGCTGCCCACTTCAAAAGACTTGGCGATTTCTCTGAATACGGCCAACAGCTGAGGCCGAAATATTTCGGAGCAATAATTAACAAATAAGAGCATTTTGCAACCAGTTTGTGTTAAACATTATGTTTGTAATGTAGTTGCAAGGAAGATGTAAGATATTACATCTGGGAAATTACACAGCTTCGAAAAAGCGGCGTATGGCATGTCGTTACTCACCTCTTACTTTCGTGGTGGGATATATCCGGACACGAGTCTTACGAAGACTTTTAACTTGGCATGAAAGCATAATTTTTTCGCATAGTTCGGAACGTCTTTACAGCACAGTTCTGAAACTCCTGCCTGCATAATATATCAAAACTACAGTGCGCAGTATTGTGTAAATTCTTTTTTAAATACAAACCGTCTTTACGCATATTGTGGAGTTATGTACTGCCAAATAAAGGGCCGATTGCTATTCGAAGTAAGTAATATTACTGCTCAATATGAAATGAATTTATAATGCAGAACAGTATGTCCTTCCTGTACAACACTGAGACATTTTACTGCTTCACATAAAGTGTCTTCGCTGTTCAGCAAGAAGTGTCATGCTATTCTACATGAAACCTGATTAATATTAACATTGCGCCAAGGTTGTAAGAAATACTGAGATTGACTACTGACCGTACTAGCCTTTACACTGTGGAATTTAAATAACATTTAAAGCGCAAAAATGGGTACTATTAGATGTCAATATAAAGCCGTTTTGTATGCAATATGGAAACATTTTCTAGGCAGTAAAAAACCTCTTTTCTGGACATGAAGGAGTCTATTTGCTGGAAGAGGTGCAGCCGTTTAAAAACATTATTACAGCACTTTCACATATATTCTGTTGATTTATCTTTTGGGTTATACAAAGTCTTTTGTGTTGCGTGATGTAAGGATTCTTCTGCAGATTCAAGATAAAACAAACATTGTATTTATTACTAGAAAGTACTACTACTACAGTTGCATAAAATACGATGTATTTCTTACCGTCTGTTTAGAAGACAAATTCATCGCACTAAAATTTAAGTACCTTTGGATGGAATCCCAAATTCCATCAGTGATCTAGGAAGTAAATATTTTTGTCATTTGCATCTTTTTCTCCAAATTACTTCTTGATATACCAAATATATTTTATAATGGTTTCACCCCAACTGTTTTCAAGTCTTCTACCAAATTAGTTTTGCAATTTCATTCAATATTCTGTAAATTATAAATTTAAATGCACCTTTCTGAAGGTAGAGTTTTGGGTAACAAACACATGCAATTACATTCATGTTTATGTACTCATATACATATATATTGTACAATTGTTTCACGCGCCACTGATTACAAACCACGGCCCTGTTCGTATAATTTTTATCTTCCCATAGAGGGAAAGGTAAAATCAATAGCGTTTCGAGAAATATTATTCCCTTGGTACTTCATTAAATTTAATTTTGGTTGAGGGAGACATTAATTGATAAATACTCGCACCTCTCTTTTACTCCTTCCTAATCATTTTAAAATCCCTCCCCCCTCCCCCCGCTTCAATCCATATCGACAATATATTAAGTATCATATTTATTTCTGTCTTGTTTCTTATAAATCATCCCTTCAGTTCGTTCACAAGACTCACCAAGACTACGCTTATTTACGCAAAGAAGAAATGTCATGCTTTAGAATTCGAAGTTTGTATTTGACTTCATAGAGTTGAACATGCAGAACGGTATATAACACTAAAGAACCCTTCTGAAACTTCAGTTCGTTTTTGTTTCTTTTACTTCTCAAAACTTCTTTTCTTTGTACTTCTCAGGTAATGTTATAAGCAAACTGAAGTGTAGTTTGCCAGTCGCAAAGTTTGTGAAAGTGACACGACCCCGCTCTATTGTAAGGATATTCAACTGGCTGAAATTTAGACATTTACACAAGGATTTTTCGACGAAGTTAGTTTCTGTAACTTGAGCAAGCATTTTTTCCTCCTCTATAGAAGATAAGTGTATTATGAACACAAATGTAACCGTCGCGTGGCTGATATTAATGCTCTTTAAATAACAGTGTTTTTTTTTCAATTTTAACCTATTATTGCCTACTACTTAACCTTCACAATTAGGGGTATTAACCGTGTACTGGTTAATATTTATATTTAACGACCAACGAAAAACAGTCTGTGACGTGGGTCAGTTTCTCTCAAAATAGTTATGCCACGTGCTTATACAGAGATTATTATTGACAAGGACCTGCCTACTGCAGAGGGGGGCCGTCACCGGCTGTAATGCAGCAATTGATGTCCGCCCTAAGGTACACAGTCACGCGTTAACGCAGGGCTGAATACTACAAAGCCGGTAGCGTCATTGTTCGCTATGCAGTTGTGTAGCTGTGTGCGGGTTGCGTTGAGAGAGACCCACTGGACAGATATGTAGTTTAAAAAGTAGTTGGGAATTAAATCATGACTTTAAAATGTCCATCAAGCCAGGTTTGTGTTCTGTGTGCGTACGTGAGACAGTTGAGCAGACACCATTGATAACCCAGCTGGGTCGAGACGCTTCCGTCTAACGGCAGCAGAAAAGATAATTAAATTTAACTTGAGTATTCCTTTCTTCTGAGGTGAAAACTTCGTCATTAGGCTAGTGATTCGCACCCAGGGGTGCAGGGTCACATCCCACCGAAATCCTCGATTACAGTGATGCAAAATACTTCAAAATTCCCCATTTTAAAATGATTATTTGTAAATCATTACACTAGGACTGCACTATCTATATGATTACGAGACGAACAAGTCCTAATATGCTATATTTTAAAAAAACACAGTAAATGCATGAAGTAAATACTTCAGATTGCTAGTTCGTGGTACATAATTGTAGTTTTGTACAAATGCAGCGTGAATAAAAAGATGGACTCAATTTCGTACGTCTATATTTCCTGAACTATACACGGGATGTGAATGAACTACATAACATTTGAAATAGGAGTCCTAAACTTTCAAGTACCTTCGCTAGAGAGCTCGCCTAGCGTACAGCCGTGCAGCAGCGTCAGTTGAGAGCAAAATGGCTACTATGCAGCACAAGATATTTTGCGTTCGTGAGTTCATTAAAACTGAGTCGGCGACTGTTGTGCAGCGTGCCTTTCTTCTTAGTTTCAACATTCAACCTCCAACGAGGAAGAGCATTTGTCGTTGGAATCACCAATTTGAGCAAATAGGCTGTCTGTGTAAAGGCAAAAGCTCCGGCCGACCACGTGTATCAGAGGAGAACGTGA
>Ga0123354_10005207_pt1 | contig 18813 bp, 11 predicted proteins | sample TergutLab28metaG_2_FD_97872 | JGI IMG/M metagenome (GOLD analysis project Ga0123354, IMG submission 97872) | Labiotermes labralis P4 segment gut microbial communities from Petit-Saut dam, French Guiana - Lab288 P4 | ecosystem: Host-associated > Arthropoda: Insects > Digestive system > Gut ...
GCCTCAAGTCAGCCTACACAACACAACAAGTACTCGCTAGCTCCTGAAGATGGACGTATTAACGTCTGAAACATGTTGAGCAATATATAATAAAGCAAGTGTCATCTAGTTGGTCAACTTTTACTCAAATATCAAGATGATGCACGGTCCAATACGCATAAGATTCTTCACTGTATTAACAGTAGACAAGGCCTCTTTGTTTTAATGAACAAAATATTAATTGCGTGTTTCTATTTAAGTTCATATTACAAAGACAATGCAAACTTCTTTGCTATTTCAAAGAGCACCGTCGGGAAGGGAATAGCAGTGAAACGATGCTGACTTCGTTGTTTCAGGTACAATTTTCTTGAGCGGTGTTCCTCAGCCACCTGATCACGTTTAAGTTGGTAACTGTTACACAGAAATACCATACATCGTTCTGTGTTCGTAAAGTCTGCTGTACGTATCCTGACGATAATTGATTTGTATTCCACTGTGGCATGCTGCCTGAATATTTTAAGTGCACGCAATCATCGCGAGATTCATTAATCTTTTTTTCCCTCTGCGTTACTTTATTCTGTGTCGATTTTCAGGGTTTTAGTAAGTTAGCATGACCACTCAGTAATCGTAGTTTACAAAGCCACATGAACGTTCAGTATAAGCCACAGGTTACTGACATAAATTCTGCATTCATATACTTACTTAATCCATGGAGCGGAGTCCTTCAGCTAGTTAAGAAATTCCCCTCATTTTATGGAACCTGAAAGTTCATTCGAAAGTGCCCGCCACCTTTCTCTATCCTGAGCCAGCTCGATCCCATCCATGCCCCCACATCCCACCTCCTGATGATCCATCTTAATATTATCCTCCCATCTACGCCCGGGTTTTCCAAGTGGTCCCTTTCCCTCAGGTTTCCCCACCAAAATCCTGTACACGCCTCTCCTTTCCCCTGTGCCTGCTACATGTCCCGCCAATCTCATTATTCTCGATTTTATACCCTGAACTATATTTGGTGAGCAGTAAAGATCATTAAGCTCCTCATTATGTAGTGTTCTCCAGTCCCCTGTTACCTTGTCCCTCTTAGGCCCAAATACTCTCCTCAACTTCCTATTCTCAAACGCCCTCAGCCTAGGTCTGAATTCATGTATGCTAAGCTTTTAATAGCAGTTTCCTTTTGTTAATAGCAGCAAGTCTTCATAACTATTAGCGAAACTGAGTTGAGGTCATTAATACGGAACAAGATCAATGGAGCGGTGATGCTTCTGACATCCATTTCGGAGTAGCCCAGTTCGTATCTCAACCTGTACATTAGCTGTTACGAAGTTTAGCCTATTTCTCCTTAGTCCGTCCTGGCAAATAATGAGACCGTGCCGTTAATTACACCACGATCACGCCTTCCCATCCTTTCCAAATTATTGTTCACTATCATTAAATAACTAGATGCGGTACAGCCTGCGCCAGCGACAGTGTCGTTAAACAAGTTGTAAGACATATATTACTATACTATTCTGTTCTGCAGACTGAACCATAACGCACTGTGCACCTATACTGCAAGAGATAGAATCGCCTTCTGTTTACATTAAATTTAAAACCTTCTAATTTTAGTATCAATGTTATAATTAACTGTTTTTAAGCGCGTTCGCAAAATTGCGGAGAGCTATTATAGCAGTGTTTCTCAAACTTCGGGCCGCGACCCGGTATCGGGCCCTGGCATCAATTATACCGGGCCGCGAGATATTCTCCTGGAATTGATAACTAATTTAAATGTAATTTTATATATGTCAACATGCCACACCGTACACATAAGTGTACTAATACTCTTTATGATTATGCCATAATTAATTATTAATACTCAAGTTAGTTTACTGTATGAACTTAAAAAAAATTGGAAAGGTACTGACGAGTAAATCTGTTGGGACCGGACCCTCGTCTTATGAAAAAAGTATTTACCGGGCCGCGGTCTCACAAACGTTGAGAAACACTGTAGCATGGGATTCGTCATGTCTATCTGTCCCTGTGACTGTCTGTTCTTCTGCTGTGTGCATGTCCGTCCGCATGGAGAAACTGCTCAACTGGAAGAATGTGCATTACACATCATATTTAAGGATTTCTCGAAAATCTGCGGAGAACATTCAAGTGTCGCTAAAATCTGACGAGAATAACGGGAACTTTACATGACGAACTTTGTTTATGGCACAATCTCGCTCAGTTCTTCTTAGACTGTGACATATTTCAGATCAAAGCACACATTTTTTTGTTCAAAAACATTTTTCCGAAAAGTAATGAGGTAATGTGAAAACCCTGGAAGAGTCGGAGAAGCTACAGACGACAATTTAATACGGCGCATGCCCTTTGCATGCTGGATAAATAAATCTATAAACACACACTCAGAATATGTAATAGTTACTGCTTTTCCACAGCAACAGTGGTTATGCAAACGCGCCTCATTATCGCTTGTACAAACACATTGCCTTCCTTTTTTAGTATTAATGTTACTATCGCCTGATTCTTGGGTACCGCAGTAGCACAGTGGTTAAGGTGCTGTGCTACGAATCGGAAGGTCGCTGGCTCGATTTCAGCTGGTGTCATTGGAATTTTTCATTGACATAAAATCTTTCCGATCGCACTAACTGTAACAGAAATGAGAACCAGGAACCTTTGCTGGGGCTAAAGCGACCGGTGCGTAAGGCTGACAGCCTTACGCACCATCCTGCGCCGTTGTCATGAAATATGGGAACCTTCACTTCCTGGAACCCTCTGGACCACTCCTGGCCTGTAACAGGACTGTTTTACCTTTATCACCTGATTCTTGGTATTACTAATAATGTTATGGCACGTAAAATGATTAAACCTCCCCTCCTCAAGCAATGTCACTTCACCGTGTATATGAAATAAAGCAAGTTGAGATTGATTAATTGTCTACGGTATTTTACCACTTACCTCACTCTCCTCTTTCACCAAACACTCGGTACCAGGTCCCCTGTCTCAGATAGTTAAGAAACTTCCTGATTTTATGGAATAATAAATCTATATTAAGTCAGGACAATCTAGTCCAGGCACTCACATGGAATTTCTCTTAAGCTGCCTTTTAATATTATCCTATTTATGTGTGGGCCTACGAAGGCGTGGGGCATTCTGCTGGCAAATGTGGTACGACTCAACTTTGAGTCCGTCGTCCTTGCTTTAAAGAAGAACGGCTACATCTCTGCAGACTGTTGTGTGAGACGAACACCTGCACGCTCAGATAAAATGCGTTTTACTACGCTAGTACATCCAGCTCATAAAATAATTTGGTACGTAGCACAGCTGTTCCCTTCATGTGACTTAACTAAACTAAGTAATGTCGACCAAGATTACAAATAGTATATTGCATTACAAGTGTTAAAATTTATGTGACATCCAAGAACCTAAGTACATGAACCTCATTACATTCCAGTTCATTAGTGACATTCTAAACACCGTAGCTACACCGAGTTACACTTCACATAACGTTGTAACTTCAGTACATTTACATAAGGACTGTTTGGTATAAGAGGAAGAACTGAAGAGATTACGGCCCCATTTCGGGCCACGGAACTTAATGCGCTTTAGGATGGTGACGTGACGTAATGTAAAGTGATGTTATTATAAAGTAAGAATAATTCCTACTACTACTATGTGCATAGAAGCATTATCAAACAAGTAAATTCCAATTTTTTTTCCCAAAAAAGTCCGAATCTTACAAAATATCGAATTTTTATGCATCTCGTGGAAAGTTTATTTAATCCTCTCACGTCTCCACCATCGGCGTGACAAAACAACTCGACTTTGTTAATAAAGTTTTTTTGTGGCAGAACATAAGTTGTCGGGGCGTTTTTCCTTTTTATTGATATTTATTTCGTGATTCGAACAGGTATTTAAGGTCTGAGAGATAGCAAATAACTAAAGTCTTTCCCAGCACTTAGTAAGACTTTGCTAAGGCAAAACTCGTTATTTCTCCATTTCATTACTGTTTGGTCCAATTACCTGGTATTACAGACACGATTTCTTTCCGCCATCTCATTCAGAAGATTTATTTAGCAGTTTATAGCTGCTTAACTGAACAATGAACTTCCGCTTGCTATGGAACATGCTTTTCATGACTTGGGTCAAAAACGTTCCCATGCTGACACTGTATTGAGCAAATTGATTTTAAACACTTTAGCACACTGCAAATCCCTTTGTACTATTCTATTCCTATTTACGTGTTTGTCTCACAAATGGTCTCATTGTTTAAGGTATTCAAAGAGAGCTTGAGGTAGAATTTTCCTCATTATACGTGCCACATGCCCAACTAAGTTCATTGCACTTAATTACACACATTGTAATATTTTTGACCACATTACCAGTGTAAAAGGATTATAAATATTTTATTCTATATTTCAGTTTATAAAATTTTTAGCAGATTTCCTTTTAGTTTATAAATTTTAATTAACATAAATTCATGAAATTTGTATTAAGCCTTATGTAGTGTCCGATTCTTGAAAATGGGGCATCGTGCTGGGATCCGTACAGGGAAGTTTACCGACCACTGCCACCAGGTGGAAAACCAAACGCAGTAAATAAATATCATGCCATAAAGAAATCTGTTTATGACCTTAAGCCAAGGTTGTTTAACTATAGACTAATACGTCCGAAGAACGAAAATACTTGATAACTTTCTAGTCAGTCCTCCAAATCGAATTTAAAAAATCTGTCAAAATTTTCAGTTCTGAGACCAGATCAAAGACAAAGAGACAGACAGACAGATAGACAGGCAGGCAAACATACAGACAGACAGACAGACAAACAAGAAGATAGATAGGCTGGCGTGAGCTCCACACAATCGATTCATTTACTTTATAAAGAGAGTCTAAAATGCTGAAGGTACGTGATTATTACATAGCTTCGTTCTTCTCCATCCTCCTTTATTTCTTCTTTCTTAGTCTCATAAAGTCTATTTTTATTTTGATATGATTTATATCACTATTATATTTAATGCCATTTCTGTGTTGTTTGCAATAAAGTATATAAATAGCGTCCTTAATAGAGCCTTATAAATATTCTACACATAGTTTGGCTCGTGTGTATAATTATGTGCAGATATGTCATGCGTTCTGCAATAAATGTGAAGACGTCAGTTTAAAATTGTGGCCTCACAATTACGTAAATTAACCTACACTTGGAGGATGTCGTCTTCGAGGAAGGCTATTATATGAATTTGCAAATATTCATATACACGCCTGTAACTACGTAATAAAAACACTTTCTCCTTTTACACATTAAGAAAAAAACTTACTTTACATTTTACAAAACACTCAGTCATATTTTTTTAGTGAAATAATTAATACCAAATTATTAATTTTATTATTTAAACAAACCGTTCAGAAGCGTTCCTTCATAATTTATCTTTTCTAATCCCTACAGCGAGCCGATCCCAGTTGCCGCGCAGTCTAAGACGTGGGTCTGCGGCCGCTCGCTTGCTGGGATTGTGGGTTCGAATCCCGCCGGTGAAATTTGTGTGTCTTTCTTGTGAGTGTTGCGTGTCGTCACGTAGACATATATGCGTCGAGCTGATCACTCGTCCAGAGGATTCTTACCGATTGTGATGTGTCTACCTGAGTGTGTTGATGAATCTTCGATAATGAGGAGGCCTTGGCCCACTGGGGGCTGTTGCGCCATAGTAAAAAAAAAAGCGAAGTGAGTTAACAAACTCGTTGACCCTGTAACAATCATGTGATAAGCACAAAAAATTAATGGATAACTTCCAGTAAAGTAACTTCAGTCACTTCGCTTCAGTTTTCTTCGTTCCTTTCTTATGAATTTCCTAATGAAAACGTCCTTCTTTGCCAGTTACAAGTATCAGCTTCGGTCTTGCTGTGTCTAGATAAGTTTTGAAATGAGGATTGGAGTTCTGTACACCAAGTTAGATACATACCCTAAGGTTGTGACAGTATTTATCCGTCACGTACTCGGCGCTAGACGAAGTAACTGGGATGGCAGAGACCGTACTTTGTAAAACACTGATAACAAGTGCATCATTGAGTACCATCATGAGAGACTTCCGTATGCGTTCGACCATCAGATTCGATTTATTTATTTAAGAACCATCTTAATGTTATAATCAGGACTTTTCCATCGTCTTGATGATCGTTTTGCGAAAGTTTTACTATTGATAATCTTCATTACATTCTTTTCTGTCTGATGTGTTTTACACCTCCAGCCTGGCTTATCCTCCTAGATTTTACAGTCCTAAAAGCGTTAGGTGACGATGTTGTGTGAGCATACATGTACATTTATAAAACCAAGTTCCTCGTTATGGGATATTCTAAATTGCCAGATATCTGCATAAGGTTCATTTATATTCCCAAGAAATCTGCTCATAGTACTTCGGGTCTCTTATTGAGATCAACTGCTAGGTATTTGAGTATTTCGCTTACTCCCCAAATAAGCATTGGTTTTTGAGGAAATCACAGTGGGCCCTCGCCCATGTCACCTGCTCTGTAAATACTGGGACTTACTCTCTCTAAAGCTGCCTGCGTAATCCAATCACTATGCATCTTAATACGTTTTGGAATGCGAAATATTGTCACACTACACGCTAAGTCCATTTAATGACTCCGATATCTAAATTAATTTCAATTTGTACTACCGATTGTGATAAAAAGGAAAAACACAGAAAACAAGACAGCGTAAAAATATAACAAGGAATAAATTTCTGAATCATAGTCTGCCAAGATGTATATACTGCTGCATACAAAGGAAAATATTACGTTTGTGATGAAATCAGGCTCCGAATGTTCTAATATTGACTTTCTTTCCGTGTCATCTGCGAGTTCGTTAAGAACACCTGATCGAGAAGAACTGAGAGGTGGAGAACACCGATTTAAAGAAAAAGCTCTATGCTGACTTTTCTGCTACATATTAACAGTGCCATCATGTCTATTGCATGTTAACAAAAGACAACCTTGAGTCCAAAAAGAAGCAAACGTCAGATATTATACCATAATTATTACTAAGCACGTTCAGCAGTAGCTTTACGGGAGGATATTATGTACGATTTTTCTAATCCTTTGGTAAAATACAAATAAAGTGAGTGGTTACGTAACATTATGAATTTTGTGAACATATCTCTATCCAAACCTAAATTACAAATATTAATAAATGTAAAGTAAAGTAATTCACGAACTCTCATTTCAGTTTTACATAAATTTAGGCACTCACTATGTTGGCATTGCAGCACCACGTGCAATACATCTACTACAGTAGCCACATTCCTCTTATTGAACCACTGTATCGCAAATCCTTTTCTGATCCCTACTTTATTACTCGGGTGCAGTATTAGCCTCAGTATTGCTGTACCTTGGGTGTAAAATACAAATAAGTTTCATAATAAAGTTGAGAGTAGTTCATACAGAGCTTGCATAAGGTTCTATAATATGTAGCCTACAGGTACGAAAGTACAGGGTAAAGCTTAGAACTGCAATTTATTAGTATCTTATTCCCATGGAAACGTAACGTAAACTTTGTTGCTCTTTTTTGATACTCAGCAGCCGTATACATAACAAGACAGCAGTGCCGTCGCGAACAGTATTACAGAAGATTTATTTTGTATTTCTAATTTCAAATGAAATATTGTAAGCTCTTTGTATTCAGTTTAACCTCTCTTAATGTGCGACAGATTTATGACCGGATGTGATCTTTCCGTATGCAAAATTCTTGTGTGTACCATAACCTATATTTGTGGGATTTAGAATCACAAAACGTATAGCTTCTGGAAATATTCTTTAAAGCTCCTGTTAAAGAACGAAGCATGAGGTTATAGTTTAATGAAAAATAAATGATATACGCATCCCTTAAACTCTTTGAAGACTCAGGCTGCATAACTACAAAGGATATGCTCTTCCTGTCACATTACTTCTGTTACTTTTACTACGTTACATAACTTGGGCGCCTGGTTTAATGGGCAAGAGCTTCCACGATGCTGAACAAACCTACAGCAATATCAAACTGAGAAATCGTTTTCCAATTCCATCAGGGAAAAATTATTTATACTTATTTCATATTATATTTTAAAAATTTTATGTTATACTTGAAATATCTTTACTTAATTCAAATATCGCAGACCAGCTTCGGGGTCCATAAACTTTACAATTGTGTAAGTACAAAGTTTAAAACAGCCGGGGCGTAAAGCTGATAACTCATCTGTATTTAGTGCCGAGGATAAGAAGGAATGGATCTTTACCACCGCTCCCCTTTATATCTCCATGAAGTGCGCAGCGACAGTTTTAATGTACATCTGCATCTAAAACTGTTATATGAAAAGTTCTTGTATTTGTGAATAATTAGCTGGGTCTACAGCAAACAGTTCCGTACTGTGTGCGGTCTGACAGCTGCAGAGTATTAGCCTTTGTGCCAGTAAATCCGTGCCTGCAGTAAATGAAGTTAGACGTCTGTGAGGTATGCTATACCCCAAAGTGCGTGTTTATGCTCGTCACTGTAGCTCCTAGCCACCAGGACCTTACCGTGAAACAGCGAGTCATAGCGCACGACACAGCTTCTTGATGGAGCAGCCGACTCTCGGGTCACGCCGTGTTATTGATCACGCACCTGCAGAAGGCTCGCTGCCCGAATGGTGAACCAAAATATGTTGTTGCACTCCCGGAACCTGGCCGACAAACTTAACTTTTGTTCCAAGGATAATCGTATTGACCGACTCAAATATCCGCTCCAAAATTAGTGGAACAACTGTCATGTTAAATTTCAAAACGTTTAAAATTTAGAAATTTATATTGGAATTACACAAGAAATTTAAAAAAAAAATAAATTCTTAATGAAATGGGGACAGGATTAGGTTCGGAGAGAATTACAGTTATTCTCTTCCCAACCTGTTTCAATCTGTCTACATGAGGTCCCAGGAGAACAAGACAAGCGTAAACCTTGTAATTTGTGAAGAGCGTCTATTTTGCAGAAACTCTGGAAAATTTTGGTCTTTGCATAACCATTCTCAGTGAGCCGTGCATTATCACACATTAGGAAAAACAATATTAACAGCTACAAGTAGTACATACATTAATATATTTGCAATATAACCTCCAATTAGCTTAACTTTTATTTACAATGAAAACGTACATCGGAAGGGAGCTTACAGCAGACGTCTTATTACTGTGTATTGGCAAAGTGTTAGTGTCTATACTGGGTAACACTGCACTTATTATTGTTTGTTCTCTATTTATGATGACGGGATATGCCGTCCTGACGATGACCCTATATGACACTTCTTGAAGTTCCTGAACAAATCGGTACTGTTGAATACCATAATGTGTACTTTGATGGTTTATCATTCGAAGTATTTACGACGTACATAATAAGAAAAAATGCTTACGATAAATGTGAAGGTGTCCTTGTGGACGTCATTGAGACGTATGTGGTTGTGGAGGTGTAGCCCCACACATCTTTAACTTCGTCGCTGGATGGAGTGAAATGTTCAGCTTCACGGGTGGGCGGCAATAATCCAACGGAAAACGCTCCCAGTACCTACTAAATAAGAGGATTAGAGAGACCCCAAAAATATTACAAACGACTAGCAGAAGTTCTGGGTTTTATTTGCACCTCGTTCTAAAGAAGAAACTTTACTTACCAAGACTCTGTCATATAGGCGTTACATATTTTGCAGGGATATAAGGCATTTGTCGCCAGACTGAGCGGAAGGCACATTCAGCGTACAAGTCTCCAGTGTCAACACTGAAAAGAAGATTGAATATCCCATTGCTTGTTGCTACCGGCTCCTTGTGATACTGCAGTATCGTGCTTTATTCTGTAACAAGCTTGCCAACTTGGACGCGATGCAACGAATAGTTAATACATTGTAGGTTGTCAGAATGTGTGTTTACAAGGCAGATATTCGGAAGTGGTTCATTGGGTATTCTATATGAATTATACATTATTGTACCATACACATATTTTTTTACAGTCTCCTTGTAGAATGGCTTCTAAAGTTTGCCCTAGAATCCAAGTTCCTGGTTGTTTCCAGTATATTGGCGTTTGCCAGGTATATATATAGTTACCATATATGACAGGAATATGAAACACTGTTTACTGTAGCTCACATACACAGTTAATAAAAGATCTTTGCCGGAATAGGCTTTGTAAAGTATATTGTGCCCTATCTTACTTGGCTCTTGCTATAATGAAGTCTTAGGCACTCTAAGGTTGTAAATTGTACTTACCGATGCTAAGCTAAGACTGTGCGAGATTTTTGGTTTGCATAGTGCATTTTGGTTTTATCTTAATCTTCTGGGATGTGACACTGTGTCGGTGGCTTAGTTTTTCTCGACGTTTCTGAGGCCTGTTACGCCATCAGGGATGTGTGGGATAATTCCTTTGCATCATAACAGCGACATGACTGGCCTTTATGAACACGATAGTATAAATATTCTGGTTCTATAAAATGCTGCTACTTATTGACTAGCTGGGAAACAGCCCGCATCTCAAGAAAGCCTCATCTCGGTTAAGTTAATCAGATACAGATGTCGAAAGGCATTTAATTTTTTAAAAATAAATGCAACCCTATGTTAATCTAAAACGTTATTAAATTCTGAAATAATTTGCACACTGTCCTCTTAGTTGAACAATAATTGTTGAAAAGAATGCGCGCTATTTTTATGTCACAAATTTAAAACTCTGGTTGACTCAAGCGCTAATGCTGTATTTTATCCGGTACGGGTCCATTTGGAAATCTGGCGGGGTACCGTCTACGAATATTTTAATTGATTTTTTCTGATTTTCCTTAGTCCCTCATACCAATGATGGGGCAACACCTTACGAATGCTTCCTACCATATCTTTACAATTTCAGTATTCGTTATTATCCAGGAATAAGCCTGCAATAATCTTAGTATGTTTATTTAAACTTCTCTTATAGAATATTGCAGTTTTTTTTAATGTCTAAATTATAGTGCTGGTCTGCTTGTAGATAACGAGATGAAATTGTCTGGCAAGTTGAAAGTTATATGTTGTGGGTATAGCATTAGGTCTTGCAGTTCTAGTTAAACGTCGAGGCAAGTGACGACCGGCTTAATTATCTCAGCGTGTAAAGCATTATGATCAAAATGTTTTGAAACATAACACCTCTGCAGGTAAAATGTGGTCTGTTTAAAGCTTCAGATTCAGTTTGTTTATTTATATATCACACAAAAACTTGCACTTTTGTAATGTTACAATAATTGTACGGGTTGTGGAACTTTTGTAAAGCATTTCTTACCACAAGAATTCGGTCCAGAATATTTCGCTTTCCCTTTACCGCTTAAGATACACCGTTTAAAGTGTGGATATTTATAATCTTGTTTTTTGTCGTTTAAGTATCAGAACTTGGTCTTCGTTCTGACGTCTGTCTTCCCATAACCTTGATGTCCGTGGAATATATTGATGTATTCATGGAAGAAATAACATATAATTTTATTACAAATTTTAATATGATGCAGTAGTCTACTGTCATACGCACTACTTTTTCTCGTGACTGATTAAATTATTGGCAAAGAAAAAGTTCTACTGACGATGGGTTTCTACAGTTCGAAACGTGCAGAGGTATTTAGTTTTATCATTACACATTAAAGTCGTTTTCTGATGGTTTTGGTGTAATTTATTGCTTCAAGTTCATAACTCAAGGGTACGGATACAGACGAGTAAATTTGTATTTTTCATAAAATAAAATTATTTACCACTTGCGTGTCTTTAAATTTACATTTCATTGAATAAGAGATATCATATTGTGGGCCTTATGGATGTGACCTACAGCAAGCGCCATTTTGTTATAGGAATTTTGTGTGAAATTAAAAAAAAAGAAAAGAGACATATTTCCTGCATATTTTATACAGAGTGCACGGGGTATTAAGTGTTATGTCCAATTCGTGGAGAATACAGCACTCACTAAATTCACGACTATGTCAACATGCATTTACTGCCACATCCACAATATAAACGCGCTTGAAGTTTGGGATTTACTTCGGTGTTTCAATCCGTCATCCTGTGGGCTATAAAAATAAAGATATCAGCATATTTGTAGTATATGTTTACAACATACACCGTCTAAGTCTTTTGTTTAATACGAATAGCACAAGAACAATGAAAATGTTCGCGACAGAGCACACGCATCTCTGAAGGTCCTTGAGTTGGAGCTACCGTTGGGCAGATAGTTTTGCGATCACTTGATACTTGAAGAGGGTATAAAGTGACAGTACAATTTGACTAAAAGGGTATGGTTCCTGTGGTAATAAACAAGTTTGTTGAAACATAAGCCTAGTAGGTAAACGAAGAAATAAATGCGTAATGAGAGTACAAAGTATCAAGAATTCTAAAACAACAACCCACAAACTATACATTTGACAGTGTCTGAAGTTAAAGTGATAATTACAAATAAAGCAAAAAAACTTTGATAATGATGATGACAATTATGATAAATATTATTACAATATCCTGCTTATGTTACCTGGTTCCATAGTTACCTCATCAACAGATTTTCCCGTGTTGTTTACCGTGACGCACTTTCCACACCCTCTGAAGTGTTGTCCGGTGTGCCACAAGGATCTTTTCTGGGACCAATTTTTGTTATTGTTTTCATAAACGACTTGTGCAGTGCTGTCAAATATTCAAATTTCTTTCTCTTTGCCGACGACGTCAAAATATACTGAGAAATAAAATCCACTTATGACAGTTTGTTACTCCAATCAGAAATAAATAATGTTCGAGTGTAGTGTATTTCAAGTGACACGCAAATAAACGTTAACAAAATAGGAGTAATTTACTTTTGTAGAGAAAGAAACTGGCATGGATTTGATTACAGACTGTGTGAATCTTCCTTCACTTGCACGGACTGCTTCAGAGATCTGGAAGTGCTTATAGATATAAAGCTTTCTTTTCACCAAAAAGAAGGTAACGTTTTCTCTCAAGGTACTAGCTGTTTGGGGTTAATTCGGACTGTGACTTTCTCCTCTTGGTCACTGCACAGGCTTCTGAACCTATACTGAACTCTAGTCAGACATATACTGAAATGTGTCTCTGTTGCGTGGAAATCTACCGGGGTGCTGATAAGTCCTTAGCCCTAACACGAAGGAAAAAAGCTGCACTTGTCAAAAAAGTGATGGGCAGAGGAATGGACTGATTTGTCTAGGGTAGGAAGAGGTGGTGGGCTGTTGTGAATGTGGTAATGAACCTCCAAGTTTCATAAAATGCGAGGAATGTAGCTTGTTTCCTTTCTGACCGGGTTAAGGACTTATCAGCACCCCTCTATCACTCCTTCAGGTGCCTGTAGCTGGAAGGGAACCAGCCGAATTTTGTGTCTCTTTGTCATCACTGTTTTTCCAGTCACCTAGATTACAGCTGCGGAATGTTTTAAATTACTTGAAATTACACACCTTAGTACTCGGAGGCGTTACATAGATGTCCTTATTTTAAGGCATGTTTTCAATGTTTCAAAATATTTTCCTGCTTCTGTTGGAAGGTGTTGGATTACGCGTGCCAAATCAGACTTTTAGGGACTTTAGATTCTTTAATGTCGACTTTAAACGTCGAAAATGCTTATCCGCTCGATGCGCTTCGGTGGAAAATGCCGTCGACAGTGATACCGATACATGCACAGGACGTTCGGCCTCGGTCAGTATGATCGGCTAGTATCTGATACTTTTATACTGCATAATTCAGTAACTGTCTAACCTCCGAACCTGTAGTGTATCTAACTTGTGTGTTTTATATTATAATTATCTTAATTATGTACATTTTTTACTGATTATAAGTTTGGCCCTGTGTTGGTTAAGTGCTTTTTGTATATTAGTTCTCTTTAATTCTGCATACTTTGGGCCAGTTTTATAATTGGCCCTGTGCTCTTAAACTAGTATGCCAATGAACGAGAAATTGAATTATTATTATTATTATTATTATTACGACCATGATCAAACAATTGCTTGATATTTTAAACACAGATTCAACGCAGCACAGCATGAAAAAGACATTTCATTTTTCTGTATGATGGGTCTAAATTATTATGGGTTGCATGACGACAAATGCCTCAGACATCTGCGACTTTTCCTTATACCGTGAGATGGAATATTCTTCACTTTGAAGGACAAAGCTTTCTTTCTAGCTACATAGACCACTGAAACGCGTTACTCAATAATATCAGCCAGTCATTCCTGTAAAGAAAGGAGGAAAAGAAGAAAATATAGCAGTAAAATGCGTCATACACCTTCTGTAATATTCTCTTCTATGTGAAGAACGTAAAATGCTTCAACTTGAAGCTAACTCGCCCGATAACACTTGATGACGAAATAAAACCCCGAAGAGGAAGAGACTGGAGTGGCAATATACAAAATCCCCTCACGAAAGGCTTAAAAACTTCTTGAGTCTTCTAAACAATGCATTCTGAATACCTGCTTTGAAATTTTACGCTCCATTTTTTAAAAATAAGAGTCACTTAGGCTTACGTCTAGGGCTTGGCTGTAAACAATGCCAGTTCCTGGATAGCATCAGGTTACCAGGAAGGGAATTACAACGTCTAAGGAATGTTTGGAACTTAGCTTCCACTCCAGGGACTGCTGCACTGAGTTTATAGAATTCATTCCATTCACCAGGCTCTTAAATTCTGTCCCTGGGAATCCTTACTAAATCTTCACGATCAAAAGAGGAATCCTTTTCGCAGCGGGAAAGAGATATCTTTCTTCTAAGTGCTGTATGTTCTGAATTTTGTATTGTGTTTCAGAAAACCAGTGAAAGAAGACTTTTTTCCATCTCTCAGTAATTAAGGCCAAGAATTACTTTCACAGCAACAGAAATTTTATTCTCTTGTGAAATTATACAATGCGTACATAAGAGGAAATCTGTAAATAGATTCTTCGTAGAAATGTTTTGAAGAACCTTAATGTTAATAACCTGCAACTAATAAAGAAGTATCAGTAAGCGTTTTTCTAACCAAGAACACGCCTGAAGGACCCACTGTTACAAAGAATCTAGAATTGCATGAAGGAAATAAGAAGGCAACAAAAGAAAGCTTGGCTTCGAATGTACGTACTTAATTGTGTGTAGGTATTTTTTATTGTCGGATATAACCATAAGAGTAAATGGGAGAGAAAGAGGATCGGTGCCACCTTGAGCACAGCGTAACACCTTACTTATCAGCCACAAGGCAGTTTATTTGCAGTCTCAACAGGAATATGGCACAATTATTTTTGCTCGTTAAAAGTTGTTCGAAATCCAATCTTCACTCTCTATTTTAGGATCTTCTTAATATTTCGTTGGCTCTTTGGTTTGTTGTATTCGTCATAACCTGTGTCTTTATTTACTTTTCATAACAAAAGAGGAATTCATATGAGAGCTTTTATCTTCGCAAACTACATTTAAGCAATCGTTGCTCATAATAAAGCAAGTGGAAAGAATAAGAGACTGAAGATGTGAGTTACAAAGGAGTTTTTGGGTAAGAAGAGGACTTATTCAAAAAATGTTTGAAATTAGAGTGTTTATGTTAACGTTTACGCTAATAACTTAAAAATTACGCACCATGGAATTGGGCATAAACCGTGGTATGCTGAAAATAGAATTTTAAAAAGGGGATGATCAATCGGGGTACTTAAGCACACAAAGGAGAATAATATTTAGTCTGAATAGACAAGCAGTACTAAATGGTAAGTGCATTTTTTAACATTTGGAATGATGAATTTTACGCAAACTATGAACTGTCCAATCGACGTCTTCAAATTTGTCAAAGTATTATTGCATGTTAGCTCACTCCAAAGAAGGTAATTTTTATTGATAATTAAGATGATTATGAGTCACACTGACATTTTTTTAAGTAGAAGTGTGTGTGTGTGTGTGTGTGGAGGATTTGCATAAACCTGGGAATTTTGTTCTTGCATGTCTAAGAAATATCAACGTTAATATCAGAATGAATTACGAACACAGCACTACTGACGAAGGAACTGTTCAGAGAAACTAAATCCGTAACTACCACAACAACTTGCTTAAATACAGAATTCAATTCTCAGAAAATTATGATTGTGTTCATAGTAATGTCATTATTTTATTAAAAGAATAGGCCAAATATTTTCAGGGTCAATTTTGTGGATAGGGACAGGGAAGACAGAAATTTAAAACTTTCAATTCTTATTTAGTACAGCTGTCTTTATTTTACAGTATACCTTCTAACCTACACCTGTAGTGATACCACACTTGATCCTATTATTTGTAAGCTGAGCACGCCTGAAATTAAGAGGAAGCATGTACTGGTGAAGCTTAACTAAATGCCCCATACCGTGCCATCCACCTACCGACACGATTACAAGCTGTCGTATCATAATACCTACCGGTGCACAATTTGTCCATCGTCAGTTTCGGCTTAGTCTGTTGGCTCTGGATTACATCTCTCGGACACCAAATTACTGAACTGATCCATACGGAATATTCTAGATCTTCATGGCTTTGTTTGCACTCCATGATAATTACTGTACTACGTTTCACATCTTTTTAACACCCATAAAACAATACAAAGGACCAGAGAATTATTCGTGTATTTTGAACTGAAATGTTGGCCGTTGGCAAATCACGCTAGATAGAAAAAATGTAATTAAGCAGCATTTTAAGTGCCATAGCAACATCTTTACTTTTTCTCTGTATCAGGTCTGCATTATAGGCCGTATGCTTGTGTAGGCACTGCCTTTCACCCACACTGTCAGTCGGATGGAACATCATTGTTAAATTCTACAGACGTTCTGCATTTACGTGACCTCCCCATTGCAGAGAACAGACCTTCACACTGTGTAGGGAAGAATTTACTGTTTTTTGTGAGAATCACAATGGAACACGCTTATACGTGTTGCGGCATGAAGGTGTTATTTATGCTGCAGGAGATTGTGCTTATACATAATAACATCCGTGCTTTAAATATTTAAACTGGTGACGATGGTTGACGAAGGAACACGGTTTTTAACGTAAAATCCCAGATGGAGCAGTATTACGAATTTTATTTTGTGTTTTTTATTTATATGGGTTTTTGTGAAAATCATAACAAAGACAATAAAACCACGTTCTGCTTTGCCGTACGTAATAATAACAGGGAATATGCCAATGCAATTAACTTGCATATATATATATTCGTCATTCAAATAAGCGGAATTAATTTTTATAGACTTCCAAACACATAAATAATTCAGCGTGGATTATTTATTTAACTGAAAGTGAAGAGCACAAACAAAGCAAACTAGCGGAAGAACAGGTGGAATGACACTGCATTTATTCTAAATGTAACTTCTCTGTGTTTTACAATTTGTATAACAAAATAAATGATGTAATAAAGATTAGGAAGAATTATGTTACTTCATATGAATAAAGTGAAGTACGGACATCAATAAAGGGGAAGGAATACGTGTAAACCAATTAATAAAAGGGTTTTAATGAATCAAACAAAAATATTAAGTAGACACCTAATGAGTATGGCCTGGCATGATTCAATAGACTGACTTGCCACGGACTAGAAGGCTTATTTTTATCTGTCACAAAAGACAAATCTTTTCTCCCCCCTAGCACACTGTCGACCCCCTTTAGACCCACCCAGCTTCCTACCCCGACTAATGGACTAAAGTGTAAATCTAAACTCTCACCTTCATTGCGACCGACACCCATAATTCGTGGAGTTTAATCTCCAGCTTCTAAAACACGTACATATCATGCTGCACCCTCATAAAACAATTCTATACTTCTTTCGTATTGCGTAGTTTATATCAAAATATATAAAAGGAAAAACGTACATACGGACATAATTTAATTTGTAAGACTTTGTACAACTCGGTCGACTGCACTGAGTATTCATAACTTTGTTCATTTTCGTCGGACATATTTCATTTTCACGGCCGAGTTTTTATGAGCTCAATCTACAGTTGTCATATCACAAAATATTCCCATACTGCCACCTTTCCGTGCGCATATCCATCAATACACCATCGTCACTCTACAGTCTACATACAGACAGAGTCGTAACGTAAACTTCATTAAATATTTAGCTTATATTTGCTTTATTGTGAGCTACAAAGCATCTCAGCAACCAGTGCAAAACGTTTCTTCAGTTTGAAAATATGTAGTATGTTTTTGTATAGAATTTTTTTTGTAAATTTGGCGTTCAGAAATACGTAAATTATAATAAATATAGGTACGTACATATGGGGAAAATTTTCAATTTTGTTAATTGCACTTTAGTTATAAAAAACATTGTACGTCAGATATCAAAGCAGTGTTTTTAAAACTTGGAAGTTAAAATATAAAATCTGAATTGCTTTGTCTGCTTTTGCGAAAATACAACTTCCCTTCGAATTTGTCCACGGTTTAATGTAAAGCTGAAGCACGAAGCTTCGGACTTTGGATATGCTTCCGAAAACTCTTGCTTAAATTTTGTATTAAGTGAAGGATAAAGTCGAAAGAACCACCATCCAGGCCTTTGGAATGAATAACCATTATGTCTAGCCGAAAACAATAACATTTTTTTGAAAGGAAACTGTACTACACATCGGGGTCCAAAAGTTTTAGGACTGATTTTTTTAAATATCGAAGACACGTACTTTTTTATTCAAAATAAGCTACACTGGCATATATACAGGCGTTTGTGCGGTCGTACAGTTTCTAGAAAGCTGCCGAAAATTCCTCTTTGTGGACCTTCTTTAATTCACCAGTTACGGCTTCTTGGATCTCAACAAGATCCGCAAAGTGGAGTCCTTTTAACTTTATTTTCAGCTTGGGGAATAGAAAATAGTCTGGCGAAGATAAATCTGGAGAGTACGGGGGCGAGGTGATAAAGAGTTGTAAC
>Ga0123354_10005209_pt1 | contig 18811 bp, 11 predicted proteins | sample TergutLab28metaG_2_FD_97872 | JGI IMG/M metagenome (GOLD analysis project Ga0123354, IMG submission 97872) | Labiotermes labralis P4 segment gut microbial communities from Petit-Saut dam, French Guiana - Lab288 P4 | ecosystem: Host-associated > Arthropoda: Insects > Digestive system > Gut ...
AATTAAAGGGTTTGTGTTTGTTTGTTTTCTCCACTGCAAATATAACCCTTTTCTTTTTGTTACAACCATTTATCATTATAAAATCTGCTAATTTTTATCTTTGAGGAATTTTGTCGTACACCCCTTTTTGTTGAAATAGGCTAATCTTTCAGATGAGGACGTATCTTTTATATCCTTAAATTCACATTTTTTTATACTATACTAAAAAAATGTTTCGGATAACGAATACAAATACAGATTTAATATTTCTTTAATTTTGTATAGGGTTATTTAATATTGAATTGCTATATTATTATATGGAGAAAGAAATTTTGCATCGATTTATAGAAGGAACATCCACCTCCGACGAAGAACAACAAGTTCGCCAATGGTATGAAGCCTCAGAAGCAAACAAGCAAACGCTATTGGACGAACGTCGGTTTTTCGATATGACAACACTACATACCGAGCCAATGCAGGAGAAACAATCGTCGAGACTGCAGTTGACTTTGCTTGAATTTTTTAAGGTAGCGATTGTGGCTCTTGTTGCGCTCTCCGGAAGTTATTTTTATTTTCACCACAAGTATGCTGCCGGAACTATGGATAAAACGGTTCAAACCATTTCGGTTCCTACCGGTCAACGAGTGAATTTAATTTTACCCGATGGTTCGCATGTTTGGCTTAATGCTCGAAGCACGCTGACCTATCCGGTCGTTTTCGGAAAGGAAAAAAGAGAATTAACCTTGAAAGGCGAAGCCTATTTTGAGGTAAATCCTGATGCTTCCCGCCCTTTCATCGTACATTCCGACAGAGGAGAAGTCACCGCTTTGGGAACGAGCTTCAATGTTCAGGACTATGTGGCGTCGGAGTATGTAGCAACGCTTATGAAAGGCAAAGTTAAAGTAAAAACAAATGCCGATCCCTCGGAGCAGGTCGAACTTACTCCCAACAACAAGGCTGTGCTGACAACAGGAGGACTTAATGTGGAGCATGTCGATGACTACACTCATTACCGGTGGATCGAAGGTCTTATAAGCTTCAAAAACGAATCGTTTTTGTCGATAATGAACGAACTTTCGAGATGCTACGGAGTGAATATCGAAGTCAGGAATCAGTCGCTCGGTAAATATGAATTTACGGGTAAATTCCGATATACCGATGGTGTGGATTATGCCTTGCGAGTTCTCCAGCGGGATATTCATTTTAAATATGAAAGAGACGATGAATTGCAAATAATTTACATTAAATAGAGGATTTTTATAGTAAGATAAAAAGTTTTAAGAAGATGATGAAAGAGGTTTTGGATATATCTATTTTAAATGTCCCTTTTAAATATACAAAAGTATATGCTGTGATAAATTGTAATTTTAATTTAAAAAATGAGAAATTATATAAAAAGTGTATCACCTTTTAAAAATAACATGCCTATGAGAAAGATAACAGAATAATAAACAAATACTTAGGATTTATCCTAAAAAAACCGGCAAGCGCTGTAACACTCGCCGGAAAAATTAAGATTTGGCTAATCAATAAATTTTAAAAAAACACTACAAATGTATGAAAAAAAATTCATTAAAGGGGAAGATATATCATAAAAATCCCCAATTATTACAAATTTTTAGAATTATGCGTATAACCACTTTTTTACTAACAACTTGTTTGTTTTGTTCGTATGCTTCCACAAGTCATTCTCAAAACGCACGAGTTACTATCAACAAGAGCAATGTACAGCTTAGCAATGTCCTGGATGATATTGAAAGTCAAACAGATTATCTCTTTGTTTATGACAATCAAGTGGACGTTAATAGGGACGTATCGGTTAAGGTTAAGGACAAACCTGTTAAACAGGTATTAAGTAACTTGCTGAACGACACAGGCACTGATTATGCGATGGAAGGTACACACATCATTCTTACAAAACACAGCGATACGGACGCGTCCTCTACCCAGCAAAGCGCAAGGACGCTGAGCGGTGTAGTTACCGATAAGAACGGCGAAGCCATTATCGGCGCTAATGTCATGGAAAAAGGAACAAGTAACGGCGTAACCACCGACAGTGAAGGTAAGTTTTCCATGTCGGTATCTTCTGGCGCAGTTCTGAATGTTTCCTATATTGGATATCAACCTCAAGATGTAGCCGTTGGCAATCAAAGTTCGTTGCATATTACACTTTTGGAAGATACAAAAACGATCGACGAAGTAGTGGTGATCGGTTACGGTACGGTGAAGAAATCCGACCTGACCGGTTCGGTTGCTGGAATTTCTGATTCAAAATTCAAAGATCAGCCGATTACGAGATTAGATCAAGCGCTCACAGGACGCGCCCCGGGTGTAATGGTTCTCACTAATTCAGGTTCTCCTGACCAAGTTACGCAAATACGTGTACGTGGCGCTAATTCTATCTATGGAAGTAATGATCCTCTTTATGTTGTGGACGGGGTTGCTAATAGCAGTTTGTTTAATAGCCTTGATGCTAATGATATTCAATCTATTGAAGTATTGAAAGACGCTTCTGCTACGGCAATATATGGTTCGCGAGGAGCTAATGGCGTTGTTATAGTAACCACTAAACGTGGTGCTGAAGGTAAAACTCAGGTTGTATTTGAAACTAATAATTCGTGGTCGTCGCTATACAAAAAATATGATATGTTAAGCGCCGCCGATTTTGCTAATTCCTACAACCAATTTATGCCGAATACTTTTACTCAGGATCAAATCAACGCTTTTGCAGCAGGCACTGCGGGAACTAACTGGCAAGATGAGATTTTCAGAACAGCTTATACTCAAAATCATAAAATAAATATTTCGGGTGGTAATAATAAAACCCGCTATTTTATTTCGGGTAATTATTTGGATGCAGAAGGTATCCTGATTGAATCAGAAATGCGGCGTTTCGCATTGAGGTCGAATATTCAATCCGATGTAACGAGTTGGTTGAAGCTGGATTTGGATATAAATGCCTACAATAAGAAAAACACTCAGTATAGTAGTTGGCAACAAGGTAGTATAGGCAGTCCTATTGCAGATGCTTTAACTTATAGCCCTACTACAAATCTAAAAGATGCGAATGGCAATTGGAATAATGTCAATTTGACCAGTCTTATGCAAAATCCTGTAGGACGGTTAATGCAAGATAAAAATGACAATTATGACACTTATGCAAATGCAAACATGAAGCTCACCTTTATATTGCCGGTTAAAGGTTTAACTTTTAATTTACAAGGTTCTGCCGCTTATAATTCATGGTCGAATTTCGGACTGACATCCAGCGCATTGGGTCTTCGTGGTACAGACCAAAGCCAAGCATGGAATAATAGAGGCGACGGTTGGGATTTATACAATCTGGATCAATTGAACTATACCAATCAATGGGGCGATCATAAGCTTACGGCAATGGCAGCCGCTGAATTTACCCAAAGCACTTGGAGTGAATTGGATGCATCTATACAAAAATTGCTTACCGAAAGTGTCGGATATTATAATTTGAGTATGGGAACAGCGAATCAACCTGGAAACTCTTTTAATAATCAAACGTTGCTTTCAGTGTTTGGACGAGCTGAGTATTCGTTCAAAGACCGTTATTTGTTGACGGCTACGATTCGCCGTGACGGTTCTTCCAAATTTCAGGGCAGCAACAAATGGGGCGATTTTCCTTCAGCAGCTTTAGCATGGCGTGCTTCCGATGAAAGTTTCATCAAGAACTTGAATGTATTCGACAATCTGAAAATTCGCGTTTCTTATGGAGTTACGGGTAATCAAGCAATCAATCCGTATGCAACGCTCGGATTATTGACTAACTATTCTTCACCTTGGTCAGGTGGTTCTGCTGATGTGCAAACCGGATATGTTGTTGCAGGTCCTCCTGCTCCGAATTTGACATGGGAAAAAACCTATCAAACCGATTTAGGTTTAGATATGGGATTTTTCCGCAATCGTTTATCTATAAATTTTGATTTATATAATAAAAACACCAAAGATTTACTGTTGCAACAACCCATTCCTTTGTATGATGGAGGTGGAAGCGAATGGGTGAACCTTGGTCAAGTAAGAAATCGAGGGATTGACCTTTCTTTGGATGCAACTATTCTCCAAAGCAGAAACTTTAGATGGGAAAGCATCTTTAATTTTTCTTACAATCAAAATCGGGTAATGAATTTGGGTGGACAAGAATCAATTATGCCCGGCGCGAAAATTGCTAATGGAACGAGCATTAATACCGCTGTCCTTCAAGTGGGGCAACCCATGGGATCCATTCAAGGATATACTTGGTTAGGGTTATGGAAAACTTCCGAAGCCGACGAAGCCGCCAAATGGGGTGAAAGTCCTGGCGACAACCATTTTAAGGATTTTGACGGAGATTATACGCTTACGAGCGCAGATATCAGCATTATTGGACATGCATTTCCGGATAAACTCATTGGTTGGAATAATATTTTTAGTTGGAACCGGTTTGATGTAAATGTAATGTTCCAGGGAGCATTTGGCGCCGATCGGCTCAATATAGGACGCTACTTAATAGATGAACCGAATAGCGATGTCAAATGGATGACCGGTGCAGCCGGATGGGTTGATCGATGGACTCCGGACAACCAAAATACTTGGGTGCCAAATCCGTTCAGTACGACTAATATTCCTCATTCGGAATCGCAACAATTCTTGGAAAGCGCTAATTACGTGCGGTTAAGCAACCTCAGCATTTCCTATACGCTTCCCAAATCGTTGATTAAGATTTGTGATTTAACGTTAACGCTGAGCGCTCAAAACTTGGTAACATTTACCAATTATACCGGTGGTGATCCCGAAGCGACTATGTCAAGCTTTGGAACTTCTCAAGGTGCGGTGCAGGGTAATAATGATACCAATGCAGGGATAGACGCGCTATCTTATCCTCAACCGCGTTCCTTCACTGTAGGCGCTAAGCTTTCGTTTTAAGTATTTATTTAATAATCCAAAATAAGATGAATATGAAAAGAATATATATTTATTTTTGCTTATTGATAGTAGCATTGATGGCAAGTTCTTGTGAAAATTTTCTTACTGAAAATCCAAAAGGCGCAACTACGCCAGATATGCTGTTTAAGGATGAAAGCGGTCTGGATATGGCAATAACAGGCGTGTACCGTTCATTTCAAGAAACAACCAATCATCATGAAGACCAATTGTATTTGTATTGCGGCGATGATGTTACCTCACAAAATGCAGGCAATAAAACCCGCTTTGCAGAATATGACAGGTTTTATTATAATTCAGGAAATATTGATTTATTACAGTCATACACGTTATATTATGCTTGCATAAAAGCTTGCAATACTGTAATTAACAATGCTGAAAGCATGACTATCGACCAAACGTTTTTACAAAATCGGTTGGGAGTCGCTTATTGCCTTCGTGCATTGGAATATTTCATGCTGGTAAGGATTTGGGGACCAATTCCATTAATTACCACAGGCGATATTGATTATACGGCTCCAAGAGCAGCGGTATCTGATGTTTACACGCAAATTGAATCAGATTTGGCGAAGGCAGAAGAATATTTGCCGGATAGTTGGTCAGGCGCAGGTTCCCCCTATTTTTCTAATGGAGTTAATATTGCTCCTAATAAAGCGGCTGCGAAAGCATTGGAAGCGTCGGTATGGATGACCGAAGCCGGATGGCCACTAAATAAAGGAACTTCTTATTACGACCAGGCTGCGGCAAAATACAAAGAAATTATTGATAATGCTTCTATTTATGGCTATACATTAGATCCGGATATTCGGAACTTGGTGACTGAAGCCAGTGGCGACTATAATCATGAAATAGTTTTCGGCTCTTATCTAAGTAAAGATTGGTCGATGTATCAAAATCCGCTGAATGAAATGCCTGAAGAATGTAACGGTTGGTGCGATTTATTGCCTGAACTTGATTTCTTCTACAATTTTCCAGAAGGGGTTCGTAAAGATGCTTATTTTCTTACGACAATTTATCTGGAAAATTCAACCGGTCAATATGTTTCATGGGATGATCCATCGACAAGACAAAGACATCCGCATTTTAAGAAAAATATTGATAATGGCTATTGGTCATATAATTATACAACTAAAGAATATTCGGGTGCAGATGGAATGAATTGGGGTGGTAATGGTGGAAAAACGCGCTACCTCTTCCGATATGCCGATATACTTTTGTTGTATGCCGAGGCGATTGCCTACGGAAGTGGAACGATTGATGAAAATGTCGTCAATTATGTTAATCAGGTGAAAACAAGAGCCGGAGAAGCAGATAGTTTGATGGTAAACACCGGTATGTCGCGTGAAAATTTCCAACAAGCCGTATTAAACGAACGGAAGTGGGAAACCTGCGCGAATGAAGGCGCTGTTATGGGACGATTCTTTACCATGCAGCGGCATGGAATATTGCAAGACCAATCTCAATATCGTATTACGGACGGAGATATACATGATACGACCTTAAATCCGGCTTTCGTTTCTCAAACAAGTCCAAGTGAACAGTTCTACTATTTCCCGATACCCGATCAAGAAATGTTGATTGTACCGGATTTGAAATAATGAATTTAATAATATTTAGAGACGTTGCATGCAACGTCTCTAAATATTAATATAGAATATACTTTCATTCAGAATATTAGTTTTAACACACCATCACGGTAATATCCAAAGATAATGAAACAAACAGCAATAACTTTTTTTTGTTTAATAATTGCATCTGCAATTACTTTTGCACAGCCGGTGCAGCGAGTGAAAATCTATGAGGGACAGGAAACGATTCCAACCTACAAGATGGGACCTGACGAGACAAGCCCGATTTTTTATACCGGTCGTGGAGTACAGGGAGCGGCAGGTCACATATATCCCTATCCTGAACAAATCAATCTTGGCGAGAAACTGACCGATGAGACATACAATATGGTATATCTTGAGAATGAGTATATTAAAGTGACAATTCTGCCGGCTTTCGGAGGGAAACTATTTTCAGCTATCGACAAGACCAATGGATATGAGATGTTTCACCGCAACAGTACGGTCAAACCCGACTTGATTGGAACGCTCGGAGCTTGGATTTCGGGGGGTATCGAGTGGTGCTTTCCGCATCACCACCGACCGACCACTTTGCTTCCTGCCGATTATCGTATGGTTGAAAACGCCGACGGAAGCGCCACCGTTTGGGTGGGCGAAACCGAACGTGGACTTGGACTTCGAGGCGTCATAGGCATCACGCTGTATCCGGGGAAATCGTATATCGAAGCTAAATATTATCTCAATAATGGTCAGAGTGTTACGCGCAACTTCTTATTTTGGGCGAATGTTTCGGTAACGTCAAACAAAGATTTCCGGACTTTCTGGCCGCCTCAGCAAGAGATTGGCGTTTTCCACAGCAATGTTGCTTTCACACACTGGCCTATTTCGCACGAAAACTATATGGGCGTTGATTACGGCGCCAATGGCGGCACCGATATGACGTGGTGGAAAAACCATCCAAAACCTGTTTCATTCTTTTTTTGGCAAGGGCAAGCTGGTTTTATCGGAGGATATGATTATTCGCAAAACGCAGGAACAGTACATGTTGGCGATATCTATCATAACAAAACATCCAAACTTTGGCAATTTGGACCTGGATTAGAAGGACAAAATGCCGACCGCAAATTAACCGACGATGGCAAAGCATACGTCGAATTGATGACAGGCACTTATTCGAATAATCAGCCTGATTACAGTTGGTTTTCGCCTCATTCCGTAAAAGAGGCAACCAACTACTGGTATCCTGTCCGCAACTTGGAAATAGTAAAAAATGCGAATACCGAAGCATCCGTTACGCTCCAGATGCGCGATAAAAAGACTGTTTTTTATGGATTCAATGCGACGCAGATATATCGTGGAGCAAAAGCAATCTTAAAATACGGAGATGACACATTAGACGTTCAAACGATTGATATTGATCCTGCTAAACCGTTTACTTCTACTTTCAAAAGTAAAAATGAATTGGACGAGTATCAGCTTTATACCGAATTACAAGACAACAAAGGAAATACATTAGTTTCATACAAACCGTATAAACTTAAAAACCCTGAACTTCCCAAACCGCAAGAGGAAGTAAAATCGCCGAAAGAAATTGAGTCGGTCGAAGATTTGTACCTGGCGGGACGTTTCGTGGAACAGTTCTCGCGTCCGGGCGTCAATCCGGACGATTACTATTTTGAAGCGCTGAAGAAATCGCCCAACGATTATCGTGTGAACATTGCATTGGGTATTCGCCGCGTTGGCGAATGGCGCTATGCAGAAGCTGAAAAATTTCTTATGACGGCTTACAATAAACTGCAAGTACCCTATATCCAACCCAAAGAGGGCGATCTGTTCTATTATCTTGCGCTTGCACAGAAAGGTCAAGGAAAAACAGAAGAAGCTTACCGTAATTTCTTCCAAGCAACATGGTACTATGAATGGTTTTCTGCTGCATACTACCAGCTGGCGTTGATTGAAAGCAGTCGAGGCAATTATGCTAAAGCGCTGGAATTTGCACAAAATGCCTATTCGACAGACAATTTCGATGGTTCAATCGCTGTTCTCAACAGCGCATTGATGCGTCGTCTCGGTCAAAAAAACGAAGCTTTGACGCTCATCAACAAACTGCTTGATAAAGATCCGATAAACTTCTCTGCTATTTACGAAAAGGAACTTCTTGAATCAAACGGTTCAATGGATAAATGGCAAAAAAATATGCAAGACGTTGATAATAATTATATTGACATTGCATTGACTTATGTTAAAGCCGGATTGTACGATGATGGATTGCGTCTGCTCTCATCATTGCAAAATCCCAAAAATCCACTTGTATATTATTATATTGCATGGCTTTACGATAAAATCGGACAATCGGAGAAGTCAAAAGAAATGTTGACGGCGGCAACCCTTCAATCGTATGATTATTGTTTCCCGTTCCGTGAGGAAACACAAGATGTGCTGGCAAACGCCATTGAAAAAGATCCGCAAAACGCTGAAGCGCTTTATCTGCTTGGTAACTTGCTATACGACAAACGTCCTGAAGATGCGATGCAGGCATGGCAAAAAGCGGTCGCAATCAAAGACAACTTTCCAATGGTTTGGCGTAATCTTGCTTTCGGAGAATTTTACAATAACAAAAATACGGATAAAGCCATTGAATATCAGCAGAAAGCTATCGCAGCCGACGCCAATCATCCAATCTGGTATTCCGAACTTGAAAATTATTACGACTTGTCAGGACACAATTATAAGGAATGTCTGGCAATTTTTGAAAAGAATAAAGATGTTGTAGTAAGGGATGTTACCGCTCCTCAGAAACTTGTTAAGCTCTATACCTTGAATGGCGAATACGATAAAGCGATTGATTTACTCAAAACGCATCATTTCCGTACTTGGGAGGGTGGAACGGAAATTCACGATCTCTACGTTGACGCATTGGCATTGAAAGGTCTGGAACTGACCAAATCCGGTCAATACAATGATGCGATTGCAACGTTTAAAGATGCGATGCAGTATCCTGTAAACCTTGAAGTAGGCAAACCTCTGAATGACGACCGCGCTGCCATGCTCTGGTATTTCATTGGTCAGGCTTATGAAAAGTCGGGGCAGAAATCCAACGCGAAAGACGCTTACACACAGAGTACAAAAGCAAACAACGGCAGATATCCGGATTTGGATTATTATAAAGCGAAATCGTATGAAGCGCTTGGTCAGACAGACCAATCGAAGAAGTTTTTTAACGATCTTATTCAACGGGGCGATAAAATTCTTGAACGCGGCGCTGCTCGTACAGGCATCGGCGTGGAAGAAGCGGAAGTTGAAAGTACCGCCTATTCACAGGCATATTTTCTTCAAGCGCTCGGAAACAGCGGTCTTGGCAATGAAACTAAAGCAAAAGAGTTGTTCGGACTGTCGCTCAAAAAGTACGGCAATAACCTTTGGGCAAAATATTATTCAGATTTACAATGATTTAAAAACGTTACTAACTCGTAAAAGATGAAAAGATTATTTTGTTCTATTGTTTTTGTCGTATGGATTATCTGTTCCTGTTTTCCTGCATGGAGCCAGGGAAGCGAAGTTGTTTTGAACTCTCCCGATGGACAGTTGAAGATGAGTTTTAGTGATGCAAATCAATTGGCTTATAAGGTAAGTTACAAGGATAAACCATTGATAGAACCTTCTTCTTTAGGATTGGAATTGGAGGGAAGCCGCGTTCTGGGCGATGATGTTACTATCACTCAATCCAAACTTTCCAGCGGAGAAGATAAATATACGTTAATTACAGGGCGCACAAGCACCGTTTCAGAAAAATATAATTCATTAGTATTAGATATTACAGAAAACAAAGGAGCAAAACGAAAAATGCAAATTGAAGCGCGAGCTTACAATGGAGCGGTCGCTTTTCGTTATATTGTTCCTGAACAATCTTCATTGACCGATTATGAATTAATAACCGAGAAAACACAGTACAGGTTTGTGAAAGATGCTATATGCTATGCGCAGTTGTTGCCTAACTTCCGCTCCGCTTATGAAAGTGAATATTATAAAATTCCTATCAGCGGATTATCCAATCAAGGCGGAGTTACAAGTTCTTATTTGGTGGGCATGCCTTTGTTGCTCAATGTATGGGGTGTTGGATGGGTTGCTATTACCGAAGCGGATATGGAAGGAAACTCTGCGGCTTATTTGCGGAGTGCGACGAACTCATGGTCGAGCCACCAATTCGAAACGGTCGTAGCGCCCAGTATAGAAAATCCGGAAGTAGCCGTTTGCAGTACATTGCCTCACACAACAGCATGGCGAGTGATTATGATTGCATCCAATCCGGAACGTTTTATCGAATCGAATGTGATGACTAATCTGAATCCGGAGTGCCGTCTTACGGATACATCATGGATTAAACCGGGGAAATCTGCATGGAATTGGTGGAATGGCACTTTGAATAAAGATGGGAAAGAAGAGTTTACCACTGAAAATATGAAGTACTATGTCGATTTTGCCGCCGAATCGGGTTTTGGATATCTGACCGTCGATGCAGGTTGGAGTAAAGATGATATCACGGTTATGCAAGGAAATGTTAATATTCCCGAAGTAGTTGCTTATGCTAAAACCAAAGGCATAAAAATCTTTATTTGGATCGATGGCACTCGCACTTGGAAACAGATGGATGAAGCATTTCCGCTGTATGAAAAGTGGGGTGTAGCAGGAGTAAAAGTAGATTTCATATTGCGTGATGATCAAGCGGGCATTAATTTTTATTATAATGTTGCAAAAAAAGCAGCCGAACATCACTTGCTGGTGGATTTTCACGGATGTACCAAAGCGTGGGGATTGCAGCGAACTTATCCAAATGTATTTGGTTTTGAAGGAGTTTTAGGAATGGAATATTCATTAGCCGGCAATCGCGACAATCCGGATAATAATCGCTTGATGACTCCATTTACGAGAATGATTGGGGGGTTGGTTGATTATACTCCCGGAGGATTTGAAAATGTAACTCGTGACCAATTCGAGCCGGGTAACCGTCGGGTAATGGGTACGCGAGCCCAACAGTTAGCCATGTATGTGGTGTATGAATCCCCATTTCCAATGGTATCCGACTGGCCGGAAGCATACAGGAACGATCCTTCGTTCAAATTTATCAAAGATGTACCTGTAAGTTGGGATAAAACAATAGCAATCAATGGTTATCCGGGTGAATTTGTTACGATTGTCCGGAAAAAAGGAGACGATTGGTATCTTGGAGCAATGACTAATTGGACGCCGCGAGATTACGAAATTTCATTGGATTTTCTTGGAGCAGGAGATTATATTGCCGAAGTTTATGCCGATACGCCGAATAGCGATAAGTTTCCTAAAGATATTAGCATCCGGACAATAAAAGTTAAATCCGGCAATAAGTTCAAGATAAACATGGTATCCGGAGGCGGAGTTGCTGTTTGTTTTAAGAAAGCGAAATGAAGATAAAAGATAAATCATACCTGTTTCGAATCGGCGCATATATTGTTCTTGCATTATTTGTTTTGCTTACCGTTATTTGGTTGGCATATTTCAACCGTTATCATGTACTTTATTATCAGGAACAAATGCAGTTGTTCCGTTTCAACGGATTCTATTTTCATACCTATTGGATAAAACCGGGTGGAATTGCCGAATATATTGGCGCTTTTTTAACTCAGTTTTATTTTTATCCATGGCTTGGAGCGATTATCATCGCTTTATTGTTGGCAGGTATTTATCTTTTAGTTGATTCAATAGGCAGGCGTAACGGGATAATAGAATATCTGTTCGCAGTATTGTTTATTCCGATTCTCTTGTTGATGACGGTTCTTACCTACCCATATTTCCGGTTGTCGTATCTTATTGGTTTGATGGTAGGTTTGATTGGTTTTAGAATTTATACGGCATTCAAAACGTCTGTACGCTACCTGATCGGAGGACTGCTGTTAATTGTAATATACGGTATTGCAGCAGGGAATGCATTGTTTTTCTTTTTATTGGTATTGATTTTTGAATTGTTTTCGGGCAAAGGTTTGCATCGCTACATCTATTGGGTTGCATTGGCAGCATTAGCAGCGATTATTCCTTTTTTGGCTTACCGGTTTGTTTATATTGTTACGCTCCGTGAGGCCTTTTTTGCCTTGACCCCGGTTAATTTCATTCATCCGGGCATATCCACAGTTGCCGCATGGTTGTCCATTCCTGTTATTTATGCTTGTTGGAGAGGATTGTCGGGTAGAACTGCCGGATGGAAACCCGCTTTATGGAAAATGATAGTATCCTGCGTAATAGTAATAGGGATGTGTATTGGATGTATGGCATTAGCTAACAACCGCAAAGCCGAAGTAATTAACGGTATGGCTTTCAGCGTACAGAACAACAATTGGATAAGAGCCATCCAATTGGGTGATTCCTATCCTTTCAGCAACAGTTTGATTAGCTATTTTACCAACATTGCTCTTGCCGAATCGGGTGAGTTACCTTATCGTATGTTTTATTACGACCAACCGGGTCCTACCGGACTTTTCCTCAAATGGCAGGAGTCTTATGTAACGATATTGTACATTGGCGAAGCGTACTATCATTTAGGGCTGATGCAAGAAGCGGAGCATAGCGCCTTCGAAGCAATGGTCGCCAATCCGGTAGAACATAATTCGCAAACGCTTCGCCGGCTGATCACCGCAAGCATTGTTGTTCGCGATACCGCTCTTTTCAACAAGTACATCCGTTTGTTCGACCATACAATTTTCTACCGCAGTTGGGCGAACCGGCAACGCCAATATATGACATCCGCTTTGGCGGATTCCGCTTACGTGATACCGGAGACACCTCAAGCGACTTGGTGTAATGATTTTTTTATCAATTATGGAAAACCCGAATATATCCTGAATAAAATTCTGGAAAAGAATCCCAATCATTCATTGGCTTTTGAATACTTGATGGCTTGGTATATGCTAAACAAAGATATAAATAGTATGAAAAAGTGTATGGATACTTATTTTTACAGATTCCACTATATTACGATTCCAACTCATTATGAAGAAGCTTTACTTGTGTATCAAGCTCTAAATCCGACAACGAATGTATTAGCGCAGTATCCGATTAGTGAAAAAACGATCCAACGGTTTAATAATTATATACAGGAATATAGTCGTGTTCGATCCAATCCGCAATTGGCAAAAGAACTGTATCAACAGTTCGGAAAGACTTATTGGTTTTACTATCATTTCAGAAGACCGGAAACATTACAAAAAACAGAAGATGAAAACAAGTATTAATACTAAATTGTCGATAACTTTGTTTTGTTGGCTTGTTTTGAATTTTGTCTCATGCAATAAGCCCATTACTCAATATACGTCTGCGGATAAATTCGTCCATATTTACCCACGGTATGAAGAAACAGTAATCCCTCCAAACATAGCGCCCATCAATTTTGAAATACGAGAATCGGGAAAACAATTCCGGATTCGTTTTGCCGTAGCTGGATGTGATTCATTTGAAATGTCGTCCGGCAAAACCGTTAAGATACCCATCGCTAAATGGAGAAATCTATTAGAGAAAAATCGAGGGCGTCCACTTGAAATGAGTATTTTTACTGAAGCCTCCACCGGATGGATAAAATATAAGCCGCTAACGTTTTTTATCGCCGAAGAACCGATTGACCCGTATATTGCCTACCGGTTAATCGAGCCGGGATATACAGTCTGGAACAAGATGGGATTATATCAGCGGAATCTTGAAAATTTCGATGAAACGCCCATCATGCTTAATACTCTGACCGATGGCAATTGTATGAATTGTCATTCCTTTTGTAAAAACGATCCGGAAACGATGCTGTTTCATATCCGGAAACGCTATGCAGGGACAATCATAGCTAAAAATGGCAACGTGAACAAAGTGAACATCAAAACGCCGGATATGCCTTCCGCTGCCGTTTACCCGCGTTGGCACCCCGGAGGACGGTATATTGCATTTTCTACGAATGTAACCCAGCAAGCATTCCACTCTACCGATAAAAATAAAATAGAAGTTTACGATAAAGAATCGGATATCATCATTTATGACACTCAAACAAATACTGTTTTTACGGATAGTTTGATTCATTCGCCGCGCAGTTTCGAAACATTCCCTGAATGGTCGCCCGACGGACGTTATCTGTATTTTTGCAGCGCTCCCGCTTTGCCAATGCCTGAGAAATATGATTCGTTAAGGTACGCTCTTTTACGTATTGCATTTGATGCATCAACCGGTAAGTTTGGCGATAAAGCGGACACGTTGGTTTCATCTGCCCAAACAGGAAAAAGTGTAGCTTTTCCCCGAATATCACCCGATGGAAAATACCTTGTATTCTGTATGTCCGGTTATGGAACTTTTCCTATTTGGCATAGGGATAACGATCTTTATCTGCTTGATTTGAATACGAAAGAAATTAGAAATTTGTCGGAGATAAATAGCAATCAAACCGACAGCTATCACAGTTGGTCGTCCAACGGACGATGGATGATTTTCAGCAGCCGCCGATTGGATGGAAGATATACCCGTTTGTTCATCAGTTATTTTGATAAAGAGGGTAAGATGCACACTCCTTTCCTTTTACCTCAGAAAGATCCATTATTTTACGATGACTTGTTATTATCCTTTAATATTCCTGAATTTATTAAAGGCAAGGTAAAAATATCGCCGGCTACATTCCGAAGTGTTGCCTTGAAGCCGGCAAAAGAGTTAAACACACCATAAAAAATAGTACTATATGGAACGTATTAAATTTAAAAATCAGATACGAATTATTTGCATATTCGTTTTGTGTCTTGTGTATTACACCGTTTCGTCACAACCGATACGGTTGAATCCTCTCAATCCTCATTATTTTGAATATAAAGGAAAACCTTTTATTGTTGTTAGCTCGGGCGAGCATTACGGTTCCGTAATAAATCCGGCGTTCGACTACATCAAATATCTTAATACCTTACAGAAAGACGGCATGAATTATACCCGGATATTTACCGGCGCAATGTATTGGGAAGTTGAAGATGCTTTCGGTATTACAAACAATACCTTGGCGCCTGCCGCCGGAACAGTCTTAGCGCCATGGAAGCGTTCGAATGTGCAGGGAAATACGAATGGAGGTAACAAATTCGATCTGGATCAATGGGATGAAGAATATTTCAACCGTTTCAAATCGGTAGTGGAAGAAGCGCAAAAAAGAAATATCATTGTTGAAGTTACATTATTTACTTCAATTTACAGTGATAAATCATGGAACACTTGTCCGGTTAATCCGCAAAACAATATTAACAACATTACGATTTCCGATTATAAAAAAGTTCATACATTGGGAAATGGTAACCTGCTGAAATATCAGGAGAAATTTGTTAAAAGGATTGTTACGGAATTAAACAAATATGATAATGTTATTTTTGAAATTCAGAATGAACCGTGGGCAGATCAGCCTGTCGGTAAAAATAAGCCTAATTTCTGGGAAAAATTAATTCCTGACAATTGGGAGTCACGCATTGATATTCCTTCGGATTCTTCCATACAGTGGCAATCGTATATAGCTAAAATAATCACGGATACTGAAAAGACTTTAGATAAAAAACATTTGATAGCTCAGTGTTATTGCAACTTTATGTATCCTGTTGAAGACGTTATTCCTTCCGCATCCATTATTAATTTTCATTATGATTGGGCGGAAGCTGCAACGTTCAATTATGGCTGGAATAAAGTGATAGGGTTTGACGAATCGGGATTTGCCGGTAGCGACGACGATACCTATCGCCAACAAGCATGGGTGTTCTTAATGTCGGGAGGCGGATTGTTTAACAACCTCGATTACTCTTTTGCAGTCGGATATGAAGATGGGACATTAAGTCAGAAGGCGCCCGGAGGGGGAAGTCCCCTGCTGAGAAAACAATTATTAATTCTCCGTAAATTCTTTGAATCGATCGATTTTATCAATTTCTCACCGGATAGGGAGGTTATAGCATTAAGTCCCGGAGCCTATTCATATTCCATTTCCAACCGAAAAGATCAATTTGCGATATATCTCACAGGCAAAGCTAAAACGATACAACTCAACATTCCTGCCGGAAAATATCAGGTGCAATGGATGAATCCGGCAGATGGAACAATTGTCGATGGGAAAAGCATCGATGCTCAAACGCCTTTTACGACAATCCCGATGCCCGATTATTCATTAGATATTGCAGTCTCACTTGCGAAAGTCAATCAATAATCATGCATTTAAACATTCAAAAGCATTTTAAATCAGCAGGGATCATCATCATTTTCTGTTTCATAGAGAATTGTTAGTGAAACGCACCGCAAAAAACATAAAAAAACATCCAATTATAGGAGAATTTTTTATATATTTACAGCCGAATAATTGTCAATGAATGATACTTCAGACATAGAAACGTTTAATCGGCTATTCAACGAATTGAAAGGTCGTTTCACTCGTTTTGCTTATTCTTATGTAAGAAATTGGAGCGTAGCAGAGGATTGTATTGCCGATGCATTCCTATATTATTGGGAAAATCGATCCGCAATTCCTGACGATTCTAATATTTCTTTTTACATTTTGACAATTGTCAAGCATAAATGCCTCAACTATCTGAAACATGTAAAGATTCGACAGGATGCCGAAAAACAAATGCAAGAAAATGCGGAATGGGAGTTGCATACCCGGATTTTAGCGCTCGAAGCCTGCGAACCTTCCGAACTTTTCAATAATGAAGTACAGCGTATTGTTGAGAAGACATTGCAATCGATTTCAGGTAAATCAAGCCGCATTTTCATTATGAGCAGGTATCACAATAAATCGAATAAAGAAATAGCAGCCGCACTAAAAATAAGCGTTAAAACCGTGGAATCTCATATCACTAAAACGCTTAAAGTTTTGCGTCGAAATTTGAGCGACTACTTCCCTTGAGTAATGTATAAATGTGTTAAATTAGCATATTTGCACATTATTTATTATTTTTACATCCGTTATGCAGATTGGTAAAATAACTTTTGATAAATATCCGGTTTTTCTTGCTCCGATGGAGGATGTAACCGATATATCTTTTCGTCTCTTGTGCAAAGAGTTCGGAGCGGATATGGTCTATACTGAATTTATTTCGAGCGACGCCTTGATTCGACACGTTAACAAAACGCAGGCAAAATTGGAAGTTTCCGCCGAAGAGCGTCCTGTTGCGATGCAGATTTACGGAAAAGAAATGGATGCAATGGTCGAAGCCGCACGGATTTGCGAAGAATCCCGTCCCGATATTCTCGATTTGAATTTCGGCTGTCCGGTAAAAAAAGTAGCGTCGAAAGGCGCCGGCGCCGGAATGTTGCGCAATCCCGAACAAATGCTGGCGATTACCCGCGAAGTAGTCAAAGCCGTCCGGATTCCGGTCACGGTGAAAACCCGGCTTGGATGGGACGACAAATCCAAAATCATTGTCGATTTAGCCGAACAATTGCAGGATTGCGGAATAGCGGCGCTCACCATTCACGGACGCACCCGTGCGCAGATGTATTCGGGAGAAGCCGAATGGACGCTTATCGGGGAAGTGAAAAATAATCCGCGAATGAAGATTCCTATCATCGGGAACGGCGACGTCAATTCGCCTGAAAAATGCAAAGAAGCTTTCGACCGTTTTGGAGTGGACGCTGTGATGGTCGGAAGGGCAAGCATCGGTTGTCCTTGGATTTTCAAAGAAATAAAAACCTTTCTGCATACCGGAGAAAGACCGGAAAAAGAACCGTTTGTCTGGTATATAGATATTCTGAAAAAGCAAGTGATGCAAAGCGTAAACCGGTTAGACGAACGACGCGGTATTTTGCACAGCCGGCGTCATATTGCTGTAAGCCCGTTATTTAAAGGGATTCCTGATTTTAAACCAATGAAAATTGCTATGCTAAGGGCGAATACGGTGGAAGAGTTGTTTAAACTGATGGATGAAATTCATGGATAATCAGATACAAAAAGCGGCATACAGTGGAACTGATTTGTAAGTTATACTACACTTTTTCGTTCCAAAAAGTGTAGTTTTCGGAACATAAAAGGGATGAATGTTTTTTTTTTATCATTAAAAAAAATTACAAAAGATATTGAAAAAAGTTTAGTTGTTTACAGTAACTAATTGGATAGAAGATTTGCAGAAAGGCGGAAGAGTTTGTTTTTCTCTTACCGATATGGAGAAAAAATTTCCATTGCATAGCTGCCGATTTCGGCGATACCCGCCCAGCCATTTCGGTGATACCCGTTCACTTTTCAGTTGTATGACCATTCAAACAGGCTGACAAAATTACAGTTTTTTTCTTAAACTCTCACCTTTTAATTC
>Ga0123354_10005211_pt1 | contig 18810 bp, 13 predicted proteins | sample TergutLab28metaG_2_FD_97872 | JGI IMG/M metagenome (GOLD analysis project Ga0123354, IMG submission 97872) | Labiotermes labralis P4 segment gut microbial communities from Petit-Saut dam, French Guiana - Lab288 P4 | ecosystem: Host-associated > Arthropoda: Insects > Digestive system > Gut ...
AGGAACACACTCACTCAGAGCCACACACGACACATAATATAGGTGAACACTTACCACTAGATAAATAAATTAACACATAAACCTCTATCATTACAGCACAATACAGCCTACACAATAACGCACTCAGTAGTCACAAGCTCCTGAAGATGGATGTATTAACACCCGAAACATGTTGAGCAGTAAATTGACATAATAAAGCAAGTGTCATCAATTTGGTCTACCTTTATTCAAATATCAAGATGATGCACGGTCCAATACGCATAAGATTGCCTGTCTTGTTACTGACTGTACTGTGTGCATGTTGCATATTGCCCTTTCAGTATTGCTTCATTATCTCCATTACTCAAGGTTCAAGGTAGGTACCAATGAAGGGTAGTGTCTTGTCATATGTGCTGGTATGTATTCTTCTAGAAATATGCGTGTGTTTTGGAGGAACATTCTGCTTCCATATTCAGTGTCAAAGAGGATACATGTCGTTATTGGTTCACGTGGACCATCACTTGGTAATGCAGTAGAAACAGAAGTGTTGGTTGTTGTAATGAATCTGCCATAAATTTTGGGGGGGTGGAGTGAGGTGTGTGGAAGCACTTTACCATTGACTATAATGCTATATGTATCCACATCCTATCATGTAGGTAATTTAATTTGATGTTCAGATTATATTCTTTTTGTAATAAACATAAACTATGACTGATGTAAAGTGAAATACTAGACTTCGATGCCAATGATAGTGCAGCATTGCTACTAGTTATGGAGAACATTTTAGTATGGTTTTTGAACTAACTCATTCTATGTAGAAGAGGCTAGTCAGGAAGTTCCTTACACTTTTTGGTTCCCACTGGTTCATTACCATGTTTACAGAAGCCTGCCTCTTGTCTCTATGTTGATCCAGACTAATCCAGTCCATATCCTCCCATCCTGAGTCTTTAAGATTCATTTTGATATTATCCTCCCATCTTTACCTACGTTTTCCATGAGGGTTGTTTCCTTCAGTTTTCCCCACCAAAACTGTACACAAATTTCTATTCACCATATGGATCACACTGCCTGGCCATTTCATCCTCTTTGCTTTGAACACCCTGATAATAATTGGTGAGTAATATAAATTATGAAGCTTCTCATTATGCAGTTCTGCTGTTACTTCCTTCCATGTAAGTTCAGATGTGTCAGTACCCTGTTCTTGAACACCCTCAACCTATGTTCTCCTGTACTGTGAGAGACCAAATTTCACACCCATATAAAACAACAAACAAAATTACATTCCCCTACATTATTATATTTGTATCCAAATCTCATGTATGTTTTCCATTGCATAGGTCATTCCACAGCATCTGTTCAAGCCTGAGGCTGTACGTAACATTTCATAACATGTTGATTTTTATGTTCAGGAGTTCATAGCCCCTTATCCAACTCCCAGTGTGGTTGACTGTCACTTGTTGGCTGTCTGCAACTGCATGTTCACTATATTTGCAGCTAATGTCCATATCTGGAGGCTTCCTCTACCATCCACAAGCCAAGGACCCACCAAGCAGTGCTGACAAGGACCCACTGATTATAGGGCACAATAGTTATCACTGTACCTCAGCTATGTGCAGGTCAGTTCCACAGATTCCAGCATAAACAACCTCCACAAGCACCTCATTCTCGGCAGGTTTAGTGGGCTGAGGTGCCTTAATAAACAAAACTTGTCCTTTCTTCTTGTCAAACTGAACAGCTTCCATCATGTGGGGTGTCATGATACCCTGTAACAAGTTGTTTAATAGCTAGATGACCAGGATAATATAACTCTGAACAGGAAACAATACAGGCATAATTCCTTTGAAGCAAGTTCCTGCAGTATTTTCTATATATATTGTATCTTTACATGAGAAATTATGTAGTTTTAGGATCCATGTTCAGTGATTTCCTGTCATCATGGCATGGCAAATTTTCAGGTAGGTGATGGAGGAGGTGATGTCCAGAGATTGAAGGTAATTGTAAACTTATTTAATAGGCAGTCACAGGCAGCTGACAGTGGGTGATTCTCCAACTTTGGTGTGGGAAAAATTGCTGACAACTTCTCACCATAAAAATTCAACATGTTGCAGAATGTTACACAATTAATGACCTAAGCAATGGAAAACAGGTATAAGATTTGATATGTGGAGTGTGAGAGTTGTCTATGGGTCAGGGCCAGTGAATTGAAGAAGTATAGGTTGGATTTAATGGCAGTACAGATCAGATGGGATAAGGGAGTAAGGGAGGCAATGAATCAGCAATTATTAATGAGGGAGAATTTTCCTTACACAAAAGAATTTTATTAGCAATTTTGACAGTATATTTTGGTAGTGTTAGGATGTCGTATGTAGTGTTAGAGGGAACTGGTGTGATATTATATTTCTGATTTGATCTCAGGAAGCTAAATATTGTGAAAGTTAGGGAACAGTATCACATTGAAATCTGAAAAAAGCATGCAAATTTAGAGATCTTAGAGTGTAACAGGGACATTGATAGGAAAGTGTTAGAGAGAAGATAAAAATTTCAGCTGAAGGGAGTCTTGGTTATTGCAAATAGAATCAACATGAAACATGGTTTGTTGGCAGTTCTGTTGTACCATCAATGGGAACAAAAATCTTCAAGGAAGATATTGCAGTAAACCAGAAATCCACAGTTTTGGAATTATTTTAAGATTATGTCAAATTACCACTTATTTTAATGATTTTAACACTGTAACACTCGTATGAAACGTGTATTGTCTCATATACAGATTAAGATCTCATTCTATCAACATGTAAATTAAGAATGCAATTGTAATTTTATTGTATGTAAAATATTGGTCTGAAGATATAACAGAGTAGAGACCAGTTGCAGTAAGAATTGGTAAACTGAGGATGAGATGGGAGGATGATATCAGAATGGATATGGGGGAAAAGAAGATTCAGAATTTGAGTAAGATGGCTATGGATAGAAAAGCATGGAAGAGAATTGCTGAGGAGGCCAAAACTCACAAAGAGTTGTAGTGCCAAGAAAAGAAGATTGGCCTGACAATGACCTAAATGGAGTCAAAACATATTGTATATACTCTAAAAATCTAATTGGAATATTAATTAACAGTTATATCAGGGACAATTGTGTATTAATTTGTAATACTATACAACACAACAGGATGTCTAAGATGAAATAATGGTGATGAACTAAAAATGTGAAAAGTGGAATTAGGAGACATTTCAAGAACAACAAGAGGGAGTATTTGAAAGGTGATATTAATGAACTTAAAACAAGCAGCAAGGAAAAGAATGTTAGAGATTGTATATTGATATAAATGATTCCAAGAAGTGCTGCCAGTATAAAACTAATGTGGTAGAGCATGAGAAGGGTGATCTGTTTGCTGATTCCCATGGTATTTTGACTGCGTGGAAGAATCACTTCTCTCAGTTATGGAATGTGCATTGGGTTGTGGATGTCATGCAGTCAAGCCATTAGTATCTGAGCCCAGTGTGTTTGATGTTCATGTTACAGTTTAAAAGTTTAAAAAGTGTAAAATTACCAGGTATTATTAAAATCTTGGCATAATTGATCAAGTCTAGAGATTGTTCACTACATTCTGACACTATTAATCTTGCTTGGAATAAGGGAGATATGCTTTGCAGTGAAAGGAGTCTGTTATTGAACGTATTATTAGAAGGGTGATAAAACATATTCATTATGAAGGTATAATACTTTTATCAACTGTCTACAATGTTTTATCCACCATTCTTTTGTTAAAATTTAGTCAGTATGTAGAAGAAATTATTGGGGATCATCTGTGAGGATACTGATGTAGTAGATTGGCTACTTGTATATCTTTTATTTGTCAAGTATTTAAGGAACATGGAAATACAGTCCTGCAGTTCATGAACTTTGTATGGACCTCAAGAAAGCTTATGCTTCAGTTAGGAGGGATGGTGTACTTGTTTTGTTTTATATATATGACTATAGAAGTTATGTATGTTAGATCTTTTGACATGTAGATACTCAGTGAATAATACACGTGTGTGTGTGCAAGTGTGTGCTCATACACACACACACACACACAAGCTTATTTTATTTTATTTTATTTTATTTTGCGATATTTTTAATAGGCCTGTCTATTTTGAACAAGATAAATATGTTTACAAATTCCACCAGAGATGTGTTATATTTATTGTGTGAAAAGCAGCAGCAGGGACATGTGCTAATAATTTGAAGTTACTTTTCAAAATGACATGGGAGTCCATTGTCCCAGAGTTTGATGTATTTTATTTTGTATGTTTTTAATGGTATTTTGCTATTTTGTTTGCTTCTTACAAGTTGAAGTTTCAGGTATTACTCCAATTAAGTTGAGCATTCTTGTCTTATGGGACGATAACACTGTGTAGTGGACAATGCCAAGGACTGTAGTGCCTTTATCTTCAAGGAAATGTCTTCCTTCAAGACAGCAGGATGTGAACTCCCCTACACAGCATTACATCCCAGAAGATCAGAATTATTGTTTCATGTTGTTTATGTTGTAAGCACATGTCACATTGAGTTGTTATTTTTGCAGCAAAATGAACGGACATTAAGCTGTTTTATTACTGGCTTATTCTGTTCACACCTAAGGTTTCAATAGGATAGTAAATATGACCTCCATTTTATGCATGAAATAGTTGTCCTTCTAGAAACTTTCCTGGTGTTCAAAACTTGTTACTGGGCTGTCTCCAAATATTAGTTTCAGATATGTTAGTTTCCTTCCTTTCAGCTCATTAGTCATTATCTTATCTCATTCTTACTTTAAACAGACACCAGATTCTTGCTTTAACCCTTAGCCTGCTAACGTGGAAAATATGGTGAGCTCCTAATAATGCCAGCAGATGGCAGATGGGATTTAGCTCAGTGTTTAAAGGGTTAAACAGACACTTGATTACCTGTATGAGCCCTGAAGTGCTAGCTGTATGTGTTGACCATATGTCAACCCTGAATTACCTGTACACCCTGTGCATACAGTGAAGTGTGTATTTGCATATGCTGACAATTTGTGTACACTGAATTGCTTACTTGCATGTGCTGATCATGTGTTTATGCTGAATTGGTTACCTGTGTGTGCTGACAGTATGCGTACACTGAAATTTCTTACTGGCAGCTTGAAGTCTTCTAAATATTTGATGTGTTTCAGCTGCTGCTGCTGCTGTTGTTTTAGTTGTTACTGATTTGACTTTAATGTCATAAGGCATCATTCTGAGCATCAAGAGTGGAGGGGAGCAGAACTGATAAGCTTGGTCAAAACATCCACATGTATGATAAAGGCCGGGAAACAGTGAAAAGTGTAACAAATACAGGGAGTTCAATTGAAAACAGAACGAGATACAAGGCAGACTTAATGGCCTTACATATTCTGATATATAATATATAGTATGTAGTTGGTGGAAATGACCTCCTTCAACTCCCAGACTTGCTGGACACTTGGTGAGCAGATTATTAAATGCTGTTTGCAGTCCATTTTTAGAAACTGCCAATCCTTCATGGCAAGTGTGATGGGAGCTGCATGAAACACATGCACCCAGTCCTATCAGCCTGTGTACAGCACATTTCATCATTCTGGTCACACAACCTACTTTAATCTGTTGTTACAGCACAGTGTAATGTACTTATCTTCTGAGATCTGCGCTCTTCTGGGAGAGTACACAGCGTTCAAGGGGTTCTGAAACGTTGGTAAGGAATTACCTGTATATGCTGTGTAATATCCTAGAAGAGCGCAGATCTCATCTACTTTGTAGTGTAGCCTGAAGTCATACACTGCTTCTGTTTGTAAGTATGCGGGACAGCTTAATATAGGTTTTCATTGTCAAAACCTATATAAGGAAGAAGTCTTGTGTAAAGTGTTGTACGACATTTATAGTGCAGTTTCCCATTGTTTCAGTTTCTTTGAAATTAAGCATGTGTATTAGAGTTGATGGATATAATTTCAAACACCTCCCCATAACATGGTAATATATATATATATATAATGTACAGTGCATGCAGAAATGAAAGGCTCGTAAGTTTGCTGTGCATCCTCTTTCGGTTTTAAGTTCAACTTTTGTGCCATCAGTGACCATTTTTTCACATGCTGCAGATTGAAAGACAGTGCTAAGGAATGTCACTCTGTGAAAGGCTAATACAGGATGGACTGAGGTAGTGGAGGCTACAGTGTCAAAATTCTACCACTGCACTCTGCTGTGAACCATTTCAGTTCACATTGTCACAGGTTGTATTCAGAGGTCCAGTGTAATGATTGGTGTTACAGAAGGTTTCCATACAGAAATACCGTGTTCACTTCTTATTTACTAAGTACGTATCCCACGTCCCTGAGCACTTTCTTCTGTATACCCCATAGCTCTTCTCAAACCACCAAAAACCATGTAGTATGTTGCAGGGATTTTTTTAAGGTCATAGTTTATCTGCTGTGGAAGAAATAACACTGCCAGATCTTACATGGAGCTACTTCAAAAACATTTTCTAAGTTGCAGTTGTGTTTTCTTTGCAGTTTGTAGTGGCAGTCATGACTAACCATTGTACCATAGGCAAAATGTATGTAAAGGATCTGAACATTGTTACATGTGCTTGTGTAAATCCAAACTTGATGACATGTCATTTATATTGTGTGCATTACGGCCATACACGTTGCACTGAATCCATTGTGCATGCTTTGTATGGAATAATTGTTATAATCTGCATTATCTGTGCTCTAGTGAGTCAGCCACTCAAATGTGGAGTACAAATTTCCAGCTCCTCAGCTTCTGAAGAAGTGCGCAAAGATAGAAGTTGCTGAGTCAGATCACAGAAGTGACTAAAAATATTGACAATTTTAGCGAACTACATTGTATTCTTATGACGTTTGCTGTATATAGTATGCAGTTTCATTTTCTTGTCTTATCTACACTTTGTCACTCATTCTGTTTCTTTGAATGGCCTTACAGCTGTTGAGTCAGCACTTTAACAATGATAAACAATTCAGCAATGATGATCACGATGACGATGACTACAACAACAACAACAACAGCAGCAGCACCAATATCAACAACAATAATAATAATAATTTCATTGTTTAAACTTTGGTGCATATAAAGAAGTGCAGTAGTAGTAGTAGTAGCAGCAGTAGTTGTAGTAACTAGAAAGATACTAAAAGATTCTAAGAGTGTTCAAAATTCATCACCCAAAAGCTGACATTAATACGATATATGTAAAAAAGGAAAGAACAAGGAAGAGGCTTGTTATAGAATGAAGCGACATTCCAAGCAGAGTCAATCAGTATTGCAAAATATCTGAACACAAAATACACTTAATCCTTCAAAGTATGAACTGCCATTTAATTAACACAGTCACAGCTTTAACAGTTTAATGACTTCTCGTGCAGACGTTTTCAAAACGCTCATCTCCCGAGCTAGTCATTTTAAGAGATTTTCGTGGTGGAATTTCAAGTCTAGCACCAATGTCGTCCAATTTATCTTCTGTCAGCACAGTTTGTTTCCTGTTTGGCTGTTTGTCTAGCAGCAGTTCTGTTGTTTTCAGCCTACTGGCCAGTGTGTACTTTGTTTACTTGGAATTGGTGTGCCTGGAAACTGGCACCGAAATTTTCTGCGACTTTTCCCATTAGACTGATATTTCAAATACATTTGCACACTCACGCCGTTGAATGGCGTACCTGACCCGAGGCATGTTGTTAAAGCACTGAATGGTTGCATTACCAGACGCGGAATTCTCTTATCACCGAAAGGAGCGCCGATAACGTTACACTCGCGTGGCAGACCTAAGTTTCGAAACTGCGATAGGTTTCCGATGGCCGCGTAATTGGCCGCAGTATTTGGGTCCTCAAGTTCCCTTGATTTAACACCTTGTGATTTTTATTTGTGTGGAAGTTTAAAAATAAAGCCTTTTATTACACACTGAATACCATGAAATATGATTTCAGTTCTAGTTTTATTTATAATTATGACACTTTAATAATAATAATAAACATAATAAACTCCAAACGTAGTATCATAATATGTGTTTTCAGTTTGTAGTTTTAATATCATCAGGTCAGACCAGATTATGTCTTTCATGTATCAGGATGTCAGTTATAAGAGTGACCTTTAGCATCAGAAATTTAAACTTAATTGACTTAGGAGGCGAAAAGGTCGTGTTACAAAACGCTGCAGATAATTCCGTCATTGCAGACTTGTGTCATGTCGCGTGGGCTTGTGGCTACAGATCATATGTTGGAACGGACGATCTGTCTCTTTGCCGTCCCGCAGATCAAACATTTCAGTGACAACTGAAGTTTTGAACGTTGTGGTGTTGCGGGATGTTTCGCCGTATAATTTGGTATACAGCTACGAAAGCTGTCGAAGGACCTCTCGATGCAGTACGATCCTCCAAACTGCTGGCTTGTCGACGAAACTGAAAGACGTCACATGTCAGTAGACCTTCGCCTTGACACGTAACAGCGTGAGACGCAGACCTCAGATGCTATCTATCGTGTTTCGGGCACTTGCTCAAATCCAGTAAATGGCGTACTGGGCACTCAGAATAAGTCGTTATATTATGTCAGTGTCAGTGTGCAAGGTACGACGATGAATCCAGAGAGCCAACTCCAGATCTTGCGTGTTATTGTTATTTATGGAGCTCTACTTCTCCTCCCCATAAAGTCAGTTTTCTTTATACGTCATAGATGGCAGAAATGAACAGAAATTTGCCATAAAATTTTGTTTCAAAGCCAGTCTGTCTGCGACAGTAACACTAGTATTGGTACAAAAGTCTTAAGGAAATGAGGCTCTGAACCGATCAAACTTTTTAGGTGGTATTCTCTATTTCGAGACGGAAGGGAGCTGGTAGAAGATGACCATCCAAAATCGACTCGAACTGAGATAAATATTGCTACTGTTGCTGATTTTTTTCAAAAATGACAGTCGAATCGCATCAAGAATGATAGCAGAGTCTTTGAACATCCCCAAGACTGTAGTTCTTCGGATTCTGAAAGAGGATTTGGGAAAGAGAAAGTTGTGTACACGTCTTGTTCCACACTCCTTGACATCTGGGCCAAGGGAAGATCGATTCACATCTTGCCATCTTGCGATGGCCGATGCAGACAATTTTTTTTTTAAACAAAGTTATTACGGGAGAAAAGACTGGTGTTTTGCCTATGACCCCGAAACAAAGCGACAGAGCTCTGAATGGGTTGGTGAGACATCCCCTCGGCCGAAGAAACTGCAATTCCAAAGGTCCCGCATCAAGACCATATTGATAATTTTTTTTCGACTCTCAAGGCGTAGTGCACAAAGAATTCGTACCGGAGGGAAAAACAGTAAATGTAGAATTTTATAGAGGAGCAGTGGATCGCCTGCTGCAGCGCATTCAGCGGATTTGTCCAGCTGCGGTCTGCTGTCGAAATACTTTTTTGTTGCACGATAATTCGCCCGCCCACAAAGCTGCAAGTGTTTGCAAATTTTTGACCCCCAAAAAATGTTACAACCCTTTACCACCCCCCGTACTTTCCAGATTTATCTCGGCCAGACTATTTTCTTTTCCCCAAGTTGAAAATGAAGTTCAAAGGACTCCACTTGGCGGATGTTGCTGAGGTTCAAGAAGCCGTAACTGATGAATTAAAGAAGGTCCAAAAAGAGGAATTTTCGGCAGCTTTTCAGAAACTGTACGACCGCGCAAAAGCCTGTATACTGTATATGCCAGTGGAGCGTATTTTGAATAAAAATGGTATATATCTTTCTTATGTGTCTTCGTCTAAAAAAAATCAGTCCTAAAACTTTTGAACCGCACTGTGTATAATCAGGAGCAAATTGTTAATCTGTGAGTGCGCGTGCGCTCATCTTTAATGTAACCACCGTCAGGCGGCTACGATGGGCGGAGAATCACAACAGAATTTGGTGATTTGCGATTCTTAATACGCTGCTTTGCATTACACATTTATTGCTCCCTGCAATGTTAAAAAGGTCCTGAGCATTCGCTATGTTCATGATCTGCTTCGATACATAATAGCGTTAAACAAACTTCCTGGAATACGGCATGGCAATTTGAGTCATTTCAATCCAAGAACAGCACCAAGTGATTTAATACAATAAATTAGGTGTATTAATGTAACATCGGAGACTTGCATCTTGTTTGGATACAAATATACAGCGTTTGGTTAATAAATGACTTCATTTAGCTGCCTTGATCAAGGTTAACAAAAAAGAACAGCAAAGCAATGTAGAATACATCTAATGGTTAATGACTGTTTGTTCATGCACTGCATTTCTCACTTGCTGCTGCTATGGCTTTAGAGCCCTAATCCAGCCTTATCCTCCAGGGTTCTCTACCTCTGACTTTAGTTTTCCAAGTAACGCGACGGCATCCTCTCTCGCTCAATTTTCCCGTCTTTTTTTTTTTTTTTTTTGAGTTTCCTAGCCTTCTGTTGCTGTGAATTGTTTGTTGCAGGACTTTCTTTGATATACGATGTTATAAGATGTCGTAATGCTGCTGGCTTATATAATGATGTTACATTCAATGTACCCCAAGTTCATGTCCAGTTGTCTGCACTATGGCTGTCCTCCTACTATGGTCCTTTATCCGAGGCTTGTCATGAGGTTTCGAAACTATACTTTTTTACGGGCTGACGTAGTCAGCCCCACGCTCAACCCCAACCTGGAGGGCCAGGGTATCCCCCCCCCCCTTTTAGGTGCGGTATTTCAGTTTTGCTTCTGGAATACACGATAAAAGAAAATATAACCCGTCAATGCACAACTTTACTGTAGCAATTGTAAATGGCAGCTACATGTTTCGGCTACATAAAATAACCATCATCAGGCTGTATATATCACAAGTATAAGGCACCTACAGTAGACCGTAGCGAAAAACTACGAGTACATCAGACACATATAGTGTTTCATATATTGTGTATTGAGTACTTTGTAATTTACTTGTAATTATTATATGTGTGTGCATCTGAACAGCGATTGTATCTGCGTGTTATACAAACATTTGCAGTCTTACATCTGTGCACACATTCAGTGGATTTACATAAAAACCTTACACGAACGTATTACATATAGGAATACCATCGAATATCCGATCCCATAGATGGAATACACAAAATATCGCGTATACAAAAAGATAGACCTAATCGGCTGTCCACTTCAGCACTAACTATCGCCCGCACAAGTTGCCAAAGAACCTACTTCTTTTGAAGTCTCAATTTTTATTTTAAAATTGTATAACCTAATTATTAATTTTATACAATACTCTTTATATTGTAAATGTTTTCTATGTTTGACAATCGTATATACCTTTATATGTAAGGCCGAGATCTCGTTCACTAAACATTTGTAACTCTGTGTAAATTAAAGGTTTGTAATTTCCGTTTTATACGTATGATATGTACAGCCCGTTTGTGGCTGCTTTATATAGCCGAAATTTACATTTACATTTGCTACAGTAAAGTTGCGCACTGACGGGTTGTATTTTATGTTGATATGCATCCCTTTTTGTCTGGGTCATCACCTTTGACCTGGCTGGCATGGGAGGCCCTACCAGTAGCTATGCCATCACCAGCATAGCTCTCATGGCCATTTGACCACACAAGGCTCACCACTACATCAAAGCATGGATGCTTTCGGGAGGCATTTCTCAACTAAAGGAAATAATTTGGTTTTGGTTTGCTGTGGATTACAATGGACTTAAGGTGGAAGTGACGAACTGCATCAACAGGAGCAGGAAAAATTGTGTTAACATATTTTTAGGGGGCAAATCAAGGAAGATTACATGGGCAGGTCAAGTAGCACGTATGGAAATAATGAGATATTGACAAATTCTTGGTCACAAAACGTGAGATAGATAAGTAGTCCAAGAATAATTTATTCTTGGAAGTTTTCCGTGGACTGTTTAACCGTTGAAGATGGTATCGATAGGCTTCGTTCTAACACCGGTAACCAGCTGCCAATCTACACCGCACAGCGTCCCAAGAGAGCGAGACATCAACTAGACCGCGGTGGAAGCTTGAAATCTCGCGTGAAGGAAGGCATTTTGAAGGTCAAGGCATAGATGGGGGGATAATATTAAAATTAATCGTAAAGAAATAGAGTAGCATATGTGGATTGGATTCGTCTGGCTCAGGATCGGAGCATTTATGAACGGATTTGTGAGTTCGGGTTGCGTAACAGGGGAGAAGGCTCTTGACTCCCTGAGCAACTTCTGGGTTCTCAGGAAGTATTCCGTCTCAAGGAATTAGTGAGTAGCCTTATTGACAATTCTAGAATTTATCTTAGAATTTATCGTTGCACTTAATTACCACACGTGGGAATGGAGGTTTAGCTCCGCTTATTTTAAAGCTCGGCTGTAGGTGGAGATGAGTAGTTAGCTGCACGATCGACTGCTCAGTTCCCGATACAAATTTGATGGGAGGCTGCTTGGGCTACAGAGCCGGTCCGGTCACCGTAGAGAAGAGGAAAAATTCAGCTCTTCTTGGAATATAATATCTATGTCCCTAATGCTAGTGCCTCGGAATTGTTACAGGAAACCTCAGGTCTCAAATAGCTCATCGGATTATACATTCGCATATGTCAGTAGATTAAGTACACGTAAGCACATGTGCTATGTATTGAAAGGGATCTTGATATCAGTAGAGATAACTTGTTACAAAACTGTTTCTTCTCGGTTTTATCCACGCCAACATTTGACAGTTGTACCTCTCATAGGCTTGACCTTGTTACGAGTGGTCCTGTGAATGAAGTTACAGGTTGGATTCTTATTCGTCCCGTTTTTCCCGGGAATGTCTCGATTGTAAAAGAAATGTCCACAGAACTTTTTTCGCGACGCCCGACAGGCCCATTTTTGCTGTGGTAGATGTTTTATTCGTACAAATGCAACCATGCAATTTATCTGTATCCTACGAGGGGGTGCTGATAAGTCCTTAGCCCGACCTACTTCCCGATGTCGTAGGAAGGTATCGATAGTGTCGTTCGAAAGAAGGGTCTGCTCATGTACCGAATTGCAAGTCTTTTCTTGTTACATAGGCTGAAAGGAAACATGTCAGGCGACACGCACTGTTTCAACAACATGGAGACGCGAGCTGTCATCAAGTTCTTTTCCTGCAAGGCAAGGCACCGAATGAAATTCACGCCGTTCTGACGAATATTAGGGGAACATGCACCATCGTATACCACTATCAAAAACTAGGTGGCCCAGTTTAAACGTGGTGATTTTTCCACCCGTGATGCGCCTTGTCCTGGACGACCCAAAACAGTGACCACCCCGGAGATTATTGATTAAATTCACAAGCTAATCTTGGAAGACGCCGGATTTAGGCTAAATCAATAACTAAACAACTGGGCATCTCACGTGAGCTGGTTGGGTCCATCATTCATGAAGATTTGGACATGCGGACGCTCTCCGCGAAGTGGGTCCCGAAATGCCAGAACGCGGATCAAAAACGTCAACGGTGCCAGTCGTCTGAGCAACTTTTGCAATTTTTTAGGCGCGATCCAAATGATTTCGTGTCGCGATTGGTGACCATGAACGAAACCTGGTTATATCACTATGACCCGGAGACAAAGCAATAATCAATGGAGTGGCGGCATAGCGGCTTACCCCGCCCCACAAAATTCCGAGTGCAAAAATCTGCTGTAAATGTTCTCGCCTCGATGTTTTGGGATCAAGACGGCATCCTCCTCATTCATTATCTTCCAAAGGGTCAAATATCAACGCGGAGTGTTACTTATCTCTGCTGGCGCAATTGAAGGACATTTTGAAGGAAAAACGCCGGCCGCGGGAAGGTCACCAAGGGGATATTTTTCTTACACGACAATGCCCCCGGCTCACCGGGCACTTGCAACCCAGAAGAAACTGGCCTACCTGGGCTTCCATTGTCTTGATCACCCACCCTATTTTCCGGATCTGGCCCCGTCGGACTCCCACCTGTTCTCTGGACTGAAAAAAACAATTGGAAGGTCGCCATTTTTCGTCCGACGCGGCGGTCATTGCTTGCTGCGGAGACCTGGTTGGACGGACAACCTTCTAATTTTTTTTTTTTAGTGGCTTGCAGAAGTTATAGCAACGGGCTAAGAAGTGTATGGAGCTTCGTGGAGATTATGTTGAATAAATCCCGAATTTGGTCGCTGTAGCTTGTTTCCTTCCTGGTCGGGCTAAGGACTATCAGCACCCCCTCGTACAGTGATGGTAGGCAAGTTCAGTTTGCTGGTGCAAATCGATCAGGCATTTGTTTGCTGATGTTCGCAGTGTCGTGAAATTGTAGCATGTAAGTGGCGTTAAACTAAGAATTTGTGAACCGTCCACAGACAACGCGCTGTCGATTGTGTGTTCTAGTCAGTCTGCCTTCTTAATACCATTTTATATTGTTCTTGAATTGCAGAACTTTATTTTTGGATCCGTTTAGTGTTTATCAAAACAAAATGAGTGGAATTTTGCAAAGGGGTTTTACTTAATGCTTTTAAAACGCATACTATGAGTTGCAGCTTGTCTGTGGAAAATCTGATTTTTAAAATGTGTCCCTTTTCCCCCCTAAATATCCCCAGGTTTTTAGTAGAGACTGCTGATAGTAGTGTTAAAGTATTAGAAAGTATTATGGGAACTCTAGTTACAATACTTATTGATTTGCATATGTCGGGTGATAAAATTGTGTGTACTGTGTCAAATATATCCTACAAATGAAGCTAATCTATTGACTGTAAACTCCGTGCACTGTCATTTGCAGAGATGGCCATGTATGCAGTGCAAGGTGACAGCAAAACGGCAGTGTTGCAAAAGGGCTGTGGGAACTATTCCGCAGACCGGAGCTATGACGCATGTTTCGCTAACGTGATAATTCCGTTTGAAGTGTGTGTCCTTGTGTATGGGTGTGAAACTTGGTCATTCACGCTGAGGGAAGAACGTAGGCTGAGGATGTTTGAGAATATGGTGTTGAGGAGAATATTTGAGCCTAAGAGGGACGAGGTAACAGAGGAGTGGAGACAGCCACATAATGAGGAGCCTAATGATCTCACCCAATATTGTTGGGTGATAAAATCGAGAAGAATTAGATTGGCGGGATATGTAGCACGTATGGGGAGAGGTGTATACAGGATTTTGGCAGGGAAACCTGAGGGAAAGAGACCACTTGGAAGACCCAAGCATAGATGAGAGGATTATATTAAGATGGATCTTCAGGAAGTGGGATGGGGGGGGGCATGGACTGGATCGGCCTGGCTTAGGATAGGAACAGTTGGCCCGCACTTATGAATGCGGTAATGAATCGTCGGGTTCCATAAAATGGGGGGAATCTCTTGACTAGCTGAAAACCGGTTATGTTCTCAAGAAGGACTCTGCTCCATGGAGTAATTAAGTGTGTGTCCACCATTTTTCGAGTTTCTTACCTGACCCTTGAGGTCTTCACTTGCTAGAAACTCCGTCATTTTATATGGCGTGGTGGAAATGCCTCGAGTAGCGAGTTCCTGGTTCAGTCGGCATAGTGATTAAGCAACGGGTTCGGTGGCCATGGTATTGGCGTTCCATTCACGGCAGGGTTAAGAAATTTTTCTCTTCTTCACAGTATCCAGATCGGCTCTGTTCTCCTCGCAACCTGTTTTGAGGGTACCATGGACTCATCTCCTGGTACAAAACGTTTAATGCTTGAATCTGACTATTCACCTCCGTCTAGAACGGCGGTGAACCACGCTAAACAGAAACAACTGCATTAGCAACTGATTGCACTGATATTTGATTTACAAAAGCACTCCTACATATTTCGACTACAAACTGTAACCTTCTTCAGGGAGCTGCAATATTCAAAGATATACAGCGTTGTTATTTGCCGTACTGATCATAAATGGTAATATATATATATATATATATATATATATAATCGTTGGTTGAGGCACTGCGTTATAAGCGGGAAGGTCTAGGGTTCGATTCTCGATGGGATTTTTCATTGACTTAATCCTTTCGGCCGCATTGTGGCCCCCGGGGTCGACTCAGCCCTTAACAGAAATGGGCACCAGGAGTATATCTTGAAGTAAAGGCGGCCGGTGCGTAGGGCTGAAAATCTTGCCACCTTCATGTGCCAATTGTCTAGAAATTCTGGGAGCCTCAAACCTCCTGGAGCCCTAAGGGCCTGTCTAGGCCTGTGTAAGGATAGATTTAGCTTTTAATATACACATAGTTACTCTACTATTCAATATAGGTGTATAGTGACATATACTTACTTACTCCATGGAGCAGAGTCCTTCTTGAGAAGCTAACCGGTTTTCAGCGAGTCAAGAAATTCCCCTTATTTTATGGAACCCGAAGGCTCATTACCGCATTCACCAGTTCCCGTTAGTGACACACACACACACACACACACACACACATACATATATATATATATATATATATATATACACACACATGTATATATATTAACTTACCATGTGCAATTGACAAGTCATACAGCGCTATATACGTCCACGTCTTTGAAAACTGTAGCTCCCTGAGTTTGGCCGGTGTAATTAATTGGCAGTAAACTTGCTTATACGAGTATGTGACAGTTGCACAGAAGGGGTCAGTACCAAATTAACCGCGTTATTTCGTGGCTAACCCAGTAACAGTGCTTTAGGTTGATAAACATGCCGCCCGTGTTTGCCACATAAATTGAAATATGGTTGGGACTGCCCTTTTGTGTCGATACCTGTCCTTGTTTTGGCAGCACTGGAAATTCTGAGGAGATATTTCCAGTCTATCAGGTTGCTGTGACAACAGGTACGGGCGGCTGATAACAACTGATATGACTGTGAGCCTCGAATCGTCACACTGCTGCAAATTGTGATAAAAAATATTTAGCTGCATTTGTGGTGGTTTTGTGTGTGGAATGACAACGAGTGTTGTCTTGTGAAGCATTTTGAACGTATTTTGGATTTTATGAGTGAGTGCAACCGATTATAAGCGCCTATTTTGTGTACTGATATTCGTAAAAGGTGTGACTGGCTTCTCGTTTTACGTGTGGTGCAGAAGTCAATAAATAAAAACTTTGCTTTTGGCCGAGAACGTTCCGAAACCTGTTGTGGGAAGGCTGTTTGTCGTTTTACGAGATGAGCCCATATTTTAGCTTATCTAAGTACAGTCGAACGCAGTTATAACGACATCAGTTTATGAGGGAATTCGTTTATAGCGTCAAATATTCTTTGGCACCAATCAATTCCTCACTATTACCGTAACATTAGACTCCTGGGTTAGTAAATAGTCGTTTATAACGACACAAAATATTCAGTCATATTTGTTACGTTATAACCGAGCTAAGCTCTAAATGGTTCTCACAATGGTAATAAGTTTCAAAGAAACTGTGTTTTAAGGGACTTGGGCCTCCCGTCGCAGTGTAGTTGAGGCTTTCGCCTTTCTTGGATGTTACGTGGCATAGGTTGATAAGTTACCGCCGTTTCGGGACAACTTATCGGTCGTATCTTCATGGATCAGACATGAACCTTGAAGACTAACTACCAAACTATTCTGCATAACTTCCCATAAGATCGAACGCCTCAAGTTTCGGGCTGTTTGCTTGCTCTTCGGCACTTCGGATGAACTGTTTCCGTATTCAGAAATTTATACTACTCGGAAATAAACTTTTATTGTTACAAATTCTGTTAAGCATGGGGTACGCAATATACATTTAGTTTTTCACGCCTGAATATATATATATATATATATATATATTCCATTATTCCACACATTGGTACCACCCACAAGTGAGTCAGAGTGAAACAGTATGTCGTGTACGGGGAATGTAGCGGCCGCAATTAGGTTATTGTAGTCACAGAAAGTACAGACAGTGCTTGTGCTGTTGGTTCTGCCTTTTGACATTCCTATGTAACTTTGGAACCTGGGTGAACTTGACGCCCATGAATCAGTTACACGGCTTGCATTTGCTGGGCCCCTGTACTAGAGATAAGCATACACTGTGATAGGGGCCGTTATGCTCAGTTCTTCCTTACTGCCTGCTACTAGGCATGTGAAGCAGCGATTAGGCTACATTCCACTGGTTTTCCAGTAATCGGTCCGGCGTTGGTTTATGATCCGTGGGCGCTGACGTGTATGAATTGCCGCCATTGCTGCCAGACATCGAGTCAATATTTTCTCTCCACCTTATTTTTATTTACTTTAATTTTCCGAAAATATTAACGCCACATTTCTGTCTGCTTTTCTGTTAGGGGTTTATAGCGTAGTCGATAGTGACTACGCTACGGGCTGCACGATCAGGGGTTCGAATCCTGACAGTGGCAAGATATTTTTTTCAGAAGTCAACCTTCTTCTGGACTGTTACGCAGCTTGACCCTGCAGATGGGACCGGTAGACTGTTCCGAAACGTCGGTAACTAACTACGAATCAAGCTGGGTAATGTCCCAGAAAAGCGAAGTTCTCCTTACATCGCGACGGAAGCCTGAAATCATTTTTTATTTCCGAAAATTCCAAACCGGTTCTAAGTCCAACCTAGCATCCTATTCAGTGGTTGCCGGGTTCTTACCCGGACGTAAAGCGGCCGTGACGTGAAGCTGACCACACCTTTGTGTAGTGTCGAGGTTAAGAATGAGTGGAGCTGTATTTCTACTGCTCCTGCATGCCTTCATGGCTTGGGCAGAGACTTTTACCTTTACGTTTTGGCTACGATAAATACGGGCACTGTTTACTGGTTCCTGCTGTCGGAATGTGATTATTGAATGGAGCAAATCTTCGATTATCCGAACTGACTGGGGGGGGGGGGGGTTGTTTTTTACCAGATTATTTTAAGTGGGGTTTTTTTAAACGGATTTAAACACGGGTTAAAAAAATATAAAATTTATTTTCTCCTTGGGAACGAAT
>Ga0123354_10005220_pt1 | contig 18801 bp, 13 predicted proteins | sample TergutLab28metaG_2_FD_97872 | JGI IMG/M metagenome (GOLD analysis project Ga0123354, IMG submission 97872) | Labiotermes labralis P4 segment gut microbial communities from Petit-Saut dam, French Guiana - Lab288 P4 | ecosystem: Host-associated > Arthropoda: Insects > Digestive system > Gut ...
GATAATATTAGGAAGGATCTCCAGGAGGTGGGATGTGGGTATGTGGACTGGATTGTGTTGGCCCAGGATAGGGACAGGTGGTGGACGCTTGTGAGTGCGGTAATGAACCTTCGGGTTCCATGAAATGTGGAGAATTTCTTGACTAGCTGCAAACCAGTTAGCTTCTCAAGAAGGACTCTGCACAATGGAGTAAGTAATTAGATTCTGATAAATTCATTTTCCCATGACAAATGTGTTTTATTGAGGGGGTTATCTTAGGTTAGTCATTTTCCATTCAGATAAATATGGTACTTATTTAAAGTCACCCTTCTGTGGTGCACCCTGTTAACAGATGACACTCTGATATTTGAATCAACACCTTTGATACAGAGGAAAATCCAACACTACCAATATGTAAGTTAAGCAAGATGAAGTTTAGTTTTAAAATACGTTTTCATCTGTGTGGTCTGTTTATTCATGAATAACCACAGTCCTTTCCCCAACAATGCCACTTATAAGATGCAAATGTTGACAGGGGATGTTCTGTCAAACCACTAATTTTGTGCGCCTGAAGCATCGTCCACATTCATGACGAGAGCCATTTCTACATACGCTGCTCAGATTTCTAATGCCCTGGGGCAGCAACTTACCCTCACTGACTTGAAGCGTGTTTCTCATCATTAAGTCCCGCTGCTGCTGCAAGAACTGCTCGCGATCACGTTGTTGTTTTGAGATCTCGCTCTCCTCACTCCCTTTTCTGTCTGTCAGATCTATCACCTGTTTGAAAAGGCAATGAAGCTTATTATTACAGTTCTCCAAAATCACATCCAAAGTGAACTTTAAACAGAACCTCTCATGTTATAATTGCAACAGACATGACAATGTACATACTGTTGAATATTTCGCTTTCTTTTACAAAATTCACCTACTGATGGTCTTCCAGTATTAATGTGCAAACAGTAGTTAAGTATGTTTGATAACTTTTTATTTATTAACTCATTCAGTGACATCTTATCATCTGTACAAAATATATACTATGAAACAGGAGACTGATAATGCATATGATGCAATTAAATAGTTATGGGGCTGAATTTAACAACAACAACACATGCCTTGTAATCAACATCATCCCCTTCAAAACAGTGTCCCTGAGACTTTATACAATGAGCTCAGTACATACATGGTTTGCAACCTGGTGAATGCCCCCCATGATTTTGTTGAGTTAGGGTGATATCACTACTACATCTCCTCCACTTTAATGTCATCTTGATTTTTGGAAATGAAAGAAGTCATAAGGCACCAAATCTGGCAACGAGGGACATGTAAAATGACACTTTGTTTTTTGACTTAAATTCATGCAGAGACAAAGCATGAGGTGCATAGTTTTGGCAGGAATCTGACGTATGTTCAGACTGTCCTTAAGAATGATCTAAACTGACCCAGACGAAATTCCCAACAACACGGTAGCAACTTCATAGACAGTGATTCTTCTGTTTTCAAGGACAAATCTCATCATTAAATCTGCAATTTCATCTGGTTTTCTTACTGATGGACATACTGAGCATTCATCAATTTCAATACAGGTCACACGGATTTTGACCTTGGAAAAACAATCATAAATTTGTGTCCTTCATATTGTCTGCTCTTCACAAGCTACTTTCAACAGTTTAGAAGTTTCTGGAGAATTTTCCCCAACTTAAAAGCAAAATCTGATGCAACCATGCTGTTCTTTCAAGTCTGTCAGCCATTTTCTAGGTATGAAAAGAATGTGAATAGAACAGCACACATTTGCACTTCATGAGACACTACTCAACAATCACATCTGATACAGCCTTATTGTAAGCAAAAAATGGCTCGGCAGACTCCAGTCCATCCATAGCTATAGGTAGACATTTGTGCTAGCCACAGTAGTGTAATTTTGTGATCAGTCCAGAAACTATTTGATAACACCTTGTGTTATCAGTTAGGCAGGTTCTAAAAATAACTACCAATAGCTTACACTGTGGATTCTCTCTTAGCAGTTGGCCTGAGGGATTGGGAGACATCAAGCAAGGTCTCAAATATGCTATACAGCCTCCTGGGTGAACACCAAGCCCAAGACAGGCTGGCCAGCTTGGTGATAAGTGATCATGTGTTTGTGCACTCTGTGTACAGTATGTCCAAAAACTTATGGTGTAATTTTTAGACTTTGCTACTTGGTACGCCAGGAACATTGATCAAATTAAGAGAAACTAGAGAGTTTATTTATCTTGTAAGTGAAATCTGGTGTTGAACCCCAACTGTCAGGTTGTTTATGTTTTGTTAATATTCCAATTCTTGCTGCAACCAAATAAAGACATGTACAGCTACAGTCTGAAATTGCAGCCCATTCTTCAATTCAAATTGTTCATTTTCATTCTCAACATACCTGTTCTGGAAAAAGCCCATTTTCAGTTTCACAATGAATCACCAGAAACTGAACTAAATGGGTTGTCACATCACTAAGCAATCAGTTTACTTGAGAGGGGACTACAGCCCCCTGCTGTATGTTAAGGTCTTACTGAGAACACTCTGGAGAAGTGGATTTGAAGAGACAGCCAAAACCTTGGACACCTTGATCTATGTTCTTTACCCCATTAGGCTTTTACCTACAGAGACTCATGACATAAAAGTGTGGAAATGAATGGCAGACTATTTCAAGTGGAGTCTCAAAGACACTCTTCAGCAGTCTGTAACAGAGACAAGTCAGTCAGGTGCGATAAGGATTGTTGTACTGATGAGACAGGAGCTGAGTGACTGCTACACTGCGCTGGCATCAGCTGACTGTATTGTGGCTACATCAAACGACTAACTGTACTGTTCCTACCTCAGCTGACTGACTGCACATTACCTACCTCAGTTGACTGTATTGTGGCTACCTCAGCTGACTGTACTGTACCTACCTCAGCTAACTGCACTGTACCTAAGTCAGTTGAATTACTGCATTGTGCCTCCTTAGCTGACTGCACTGTGCCTACCCTAGCTGACTGTTCTGTGCCTGCCCAGCTGACTGAATGCACTGTACCTAAGTCAGCGGACTGCACTGTGCCTACTTCAACTGACTGTACTGTGCCTACCTCAGCTGACTGACTGCACTGTGTGTACCTCAGCTAACTGCATGCCACCTGAATAAGCTGACTGACTGGACTGTACATACTTCAACTGACTGCACTGTGCCTACCTCAGCTGACTGACTATACTGTAACTACTTCAGCTGACTACTACTGTATGCCTACCTCAGCTGACTCCTCAGCTTCTGGAGCTTCATCCAGTTGACCACCACTTGCCTGCCCTCTACTTCCAGCCCTGGTTAGAACTGTCTGCCGAATTTGCTACAGGAAAGAGAAAATGAAACTGCTTTTAGGGTGAAAATGTATAATTCTGAAAATACAGAAAAATCCCAATTTACAATTCCAAGATTTAGTGAAATCCTGTATTCACTGAATATTCTTTCTGGTTCCAGCATAGTCCAACATAAGCAATGTATTATTTTGTCCCGTTTGGCAAACTTCAATTTAGTTAATAACCTGAATTTACTGCAAAAAATTTTTGACCTTCCAGAATTCATGCTTCGATTTAGAGCAACTGTGGCCAAAACAACAAGTGATATACACAGTTGCTGTCTTCCAGAAATCACATCTGCAAAGCCATAATCTGTGACAAGTGACATCATACAAAGAACATACATTAGAACAACACTGCCTTTCTCTTCACAGCTGCTTTGGTTGTAACCAGTAATCAGTTGTACTCCACAATTAAAACAGATACCCACAACTTCCTAACATGAACTGCAGGAGATGTAGGCCCTTCTGGATGCAGTAAACCCTCTGTTATCTGACCTAAGGGGAGGGGGGGGGGGTTTGGGTCACAAAGGCTTGTAAGTCAGTTGTTTGGGGTCCACTTCCTAGCCTACAGCCTAGCCTGCAAATGTGGTTAGGATCCAAATAAATTAACCTAGACATTCTGCACAAAAATAACACACATATAGCACAAGATTTTGATTAAAAAAAAAAAAGACCTAAAAACACATTTTAAGCTCTAAGTAAGTTGGGAGTGCTTGCCACTGATCAGGAACTTCTGTCATCACTTTGTACATGAAGTGTTCTAGGCTACATTACTGGTCCCCCAAAAATACTGTACAGTATGTTACATCAATGTTCAATTCAAGTTTTTACATAGAAATAATTTGAAATGATCTCCAATAAATCCTCTGAAGTTTCAGAAGGGTCATTCTGTTGATGTGAAGGTTTGCTTATTGTAAGTTGGATGACAGCGTTCACCCCGTAACACAAATTTTACGCTCAGTTGTACAGTAACATGAGCCCCAGTTACTATCTGGCTATAAGAACCATGTCATGGATGATTTAAATTCTGTGTTTCTATATCATAATGATTTAAGAAAAGGACCCTACTACTTCTCTTTAATTGCCACTTACTGCTTACAACAAATCATCACTTACAACCAAACAGTAGAAACAAATAAAGTGAACTGCTTCTACTGTAAGGAATATGTCATTCATTTGCAATCAAATATTTTACCCACTTGGGCAGTGTTCCTCAACAATGTCACCATAGAAGTGAAAACTGACAAGTGCAATTGTACTATGAAACAGCTATGGATATAAAGTACAGCCACAGAAATTTCATATGCCAGTGATTCATCAGGTATCTTCATGACAGCACACACTGTGCATCAAAAGGCAGACAGACACAGACAGACCAACATGCAGGTCACTAATGTATTTATTATAACTGCAAATCTGTAGCCCTTAGTGGCCTCCTCATACAGACGAAATAATGTGAAAGAGACTGTCACAAGAACTTGCTTGTTCATGAGTAATGCTGATAATAACCTGCTTGAGGAAGTTGTGAGCCTGCTGCTGGTCATACACTTGTTTCTCTGGCAGGTACTCCTCATAGTGGGTGGGAACAATAGCAATGCTGCTTCCCGCCAACATGGGATGTCCCAGAGGTAGTGGAGCTGACTGAGTACGTCCCAGAGGGCGGTGACCCTGCTTATTCAATCTAGCATGCGCCACCTGTAACAAACATTTGAGTATACCTGGCTATTTTCAAGAAGAAACTGTCATATACTTCTGATGCCACGAAACAACACACACAGGAAGAAGCAATATAACAATGATGAACTTCTTGATGCAGCTCTGATGCTCCAGTGCCTCAAACCAAGGCCCTTTCAGACAAACAATATTCTGATTTTCAGTCCTCTCTACCACTCCTAAAGGTTTTGTTGACGTTATTTTGCTCCAGCTTGTATATGAAAACAGTTATGCTTTTTGGCTATACAGATTTCTGTGAAGGACACTTTGAAATAATATTACCAACATGCTTTCAAGCAAGGTTATAAATATGAATACCTGAGTATCTGTAATTGGAGCACCCTGGTATACACTTGGCAGCAAGTTTCCAGGTCGAGCTTGTTCCAGGGATTGCATCTGCTTATGAATGAAACCAGGAGAATTGGGGCTGCTGTACTCACCATCAACTGAAATCACCCATTAAAATGACATTAATGATCTGCAAAAATTTTACACACAGAAATACATCAACCATAAATGCATGTCTGTATGCTCGACACCTGTCAGCCCCTTCATACCCTGCATACACAGTACTGGCCCAATGCAAGATAATCTCAACCTAAGATGATGCCCTGCTGCAATATGTCTGAAGGGGGAAAATGTATTTACTTGCATCTCAGACAACCAAGCAATAAAAAAAGTTTGCTGAGAAAAAAAAACATACTATTAATTTCATTTAGGTAATATACAAAATATTTAGATTCCCATTTTCCTTTATAGTAAGTGTCACTCTCCCCACATTCATTGTTTTAGAGGGCAAGAGTCAGCATGCAATTCACATGGTCTGGTAAAATTCAAGATGACCCCACATATATAAATATCAGATTAAAAAAAAAAAAAGTCTTGCAATCTTGTATGTACGATATGTAGGCAGTACAGTAAATATCTATGGCTCAGACCTTGGGCTCAGGTTTCTAATAAATAGTTTATGGCTTTATACTGTTAAGACAAAATAAAAGCCACAGTCCTGCACATAATACAAATTAGATGTTCTCTCTTCCACATATTTATGCACAGAACAGGGCTGATAACAAGAGCAGGACAGCATAGTTGTATCTTTTAATTAACCATCATGATAAACTGACCACAAACCCATCCATTCTATCTATTTTATTGTATTTTATTGCACTTATCTTTATGACTTTTGTTGGAACCATTTTCATTCACATGCTTAACAAGTTACATGCACAATACAGGCAGAAAGATAAGTAAGTCCTCATCTAGGGTATCCAATCTTAGAGTGCCTGATTTTAGTGGATCACGTTAACAACATTTATTAAAATCCTAACATAATACTGCATGGAAATCTGTTCACTGTTCAGGCTGTTACATACGGATGTATGAATACACAAGGGGAAATCAACATGTTCATTTTTGCAATTTCTGATGTATACACACAAAAAATAACATGTAAAATAGATTTGTGCTAGAATCTGTTCTATTATACATATACACTTTAGCTCTTCTCCTGACATTCTGGTGCCGTATGTTCTTTTACTGTTTATTATGTCCATAGTATTTACTGTTGCATGAATAGTTACAGTATTAAACTCTTCACTTCTTGCGAATTTTTGTATTTCTGAGAAGGGGATTATTATTTGTAATACCAACAACTGATTGTAACTTCGCTTTAGGTCACATCTTACACAACCCAGCCCACTCACTGGCTTGCTCCCATGCTCCTTACTGGACAGGTGTTGTAAGGTCTCTATGCACAAATGGCAGCCAATGTGTGGATCCCATCGAGGTATTGTGTGCTTTTGTGTGATACACTACTAAACACATTTCCTAGAAGAAATGCTGACAAAAATTCACATAAAGTTTGTGCCTTATCAAAGCAGGACAATTTAAAATTACACAGAAATGTTCTGAGTAACAAATTCCATTCCAGCCAGTAATAACACACACAGAAGCCATGTGATGAGAAAAAACTAAACCAGATCAATATGACACATTACAGACACCTACAAAAAAACTGTTGACTCAACCTGCACAAAAAATGGGCATGTCTCCAACATCAGCATAAAATGCAACAGAACGTCTGCATCTGCAACCCAATAAGACAAATGTGGCTCATAAACTCTTTAATAGACTGTACAAAGGGCTGAATTTTGTGAACTGCTCCCTTACTGCAGTGCATGAAAAAATATACCTCACATTTGTTCAGTTTAAAGTGCAGCTAGCTTTCACTTCACTTCTGGTGATGTGCGAACTCTCAGAATAATACTTTTTCCACATTAATTCATGAAATTCCATTACATAACATGATGTTAAGGTGGGTGTATGGTGTACTATAAGCAAACTAATTTGGTTGGGCCCATTTTTTCTGTGACCACAAAGTCACACAATATGTTTGTGCACATTCTGACACCATTTTTAACACCTGTCCAGTTATGTTTTCATCGTATTTGTGCTTGAGACAACAATAGGAACACAATACATAAACACAAGGAAAAACAAGTCAGATAGGTTGACAAGTCAAAATCAGATCTGCTGAACACAAAAGACACATTAAGAATAACAACCCAAAATCAGCCTACATGCTGCATATCTTAAATAACAGACATGAATGTGGAACAATACAGAATACAATGGAACTTCTAATAACATGTACAAAAGGTTACAGAATGAATTGCTGGGAAACCTTCTACATATGTGCATACCAACACAGTTTATTCATACAAGAGCAATTTACACCAGACCCAATTCCAATATTCACGATAACACAGGACATGGTTTGTTACAATGCACGCGCAGCACGCAAAACAGGCTTATTACCACAGACGGACCTGAGTCTTACTGGCTCTGATACATGACACATCACATACACAGGGCGAGTCCACTTCTCTTATAACATGCATTTGTAATATACTATCTGTAATATCTTCATTAACCTGAAACCTAAAACGTTTAGTAGTCACTGCTTACAGTTATCAGGTCTTCACATCTGCCACTTCTTACAGGACCCAATGCACTTCAGACTGTGATATATGGTCGAACAGAATTACATATTGCCACACCAACAGAAGCATCCATGACCAAACATAGCATTAATAATTTCAACTGTATATACATCTTATTTTATGATAAGAAATGTTTTTAACCATAGTGTAAACCGTAAGCTTTCAAATAAGTATAGCTGTACCATTTATATACAATCAATGTCAACAAAGAAATTACTGCAGTCCAAGGAACCTATAACTAACAGCTTCCCAGTAGTATTTGGTTTTAAAGAATTGGCACTGTATTCTCTCTGAAGATGGTGCGCATGTATTGAAACATGGTGGAGACACTCATTTAATGTTTGTACTAATTAAGAATGTGCATTACGTTGGCAAATAAATGGTGTATGCTAGTAAGTAGAGGATCATAACCTATAATTCATGGAATCTGAATCTGTGCAATTTTCACTTGTGGAACATGTCATGAGACGAACAGTATATTACCAGTGCTTGTACTGAAGACCACCTAAAAAAGGCAGGCAGAGTATAGAGTTTTCAGTTTCAAAAGCAGAACTATTGATGTGCAATGAAAAACAGGTTTGTTATGTGTGGTATGTGTCTACAAGACAAAGATAACAATTTCCAGAAGATAATATTAACTGCAACACACTGAACTAAAATGTGTGGACCCCCACTAATGGCAGACTGAAAGTGCAGTGATTGCTGTGTTGCCTGCCATTATGTGAAAATGGTCTGAGTGCACAGTAATGCATGATGACAGGATAAAAGAACCCTTGCATATCTTTGGGTCATGTCACAGCTCAGGTGGTTAATCATCAGATTCTCATAGTGGGGTCCATGTTTGCTCCTAGGGCAGCCCATGTAGGGTCTGTGATGAAAAAAGCAACACTGGGACAGATTTTGCTTGAGACGCTTCAGTTTTGTCCTGTTCATTTAATTCCACAAATGCTCTATATTCAATCAAGTATCATCCATAAGAATGACAATGGTTCCAATATAGGCTGCAGTTCCACAGAGCCATCCAGTGCATTGTTTAAAAACTCCCTCCTACTCCTAACTGCAAAAATGTCATATCAGACTCAAACTCAGAACTTGTTTCTGCAAGCTGTGACTACAAATAAACAATCCCTTCATCTGCACCAACCTGGTAGAGTTGGGTAGTAAGGAAGAGTTCCAGGTAACATCTGGCCTGTAAGAGGCATTCCAAATCGTGCTGTACATGCAGCTCGCACTTCTGCTTCAGAAACTGGTGCAAGTTTTGCTCCATCTGATAAGCTGGAGTGGATGGGTGGCCGACCCAGGGAGATGTTGGGCATAGAGGGACTGCTGTATAAAGATAGGTCATTCATGCTGCCCTGGTGACTACTGCTGGCCAGAGGTCCATATGGTGAAACTTCACCTTCCTGCAAAACATTTTGGTACATGTATTGTAAACTGATATTTAGGCACCTATGTCAGTTCTTTAGAGAGCCATCTTATCTGCTGAGGGCACAGGTTATCTCATCTTACTGGCTTCCTCAGAACATATTTCGAAAGACAGAAGGAAGGCAGAGAACTTACCTCCTGTATCGGTGTATTTCTGCCTGCAGTTGGGGAAGGTTGAGCATTGACAACACTGGGTGGGGAATTTGGGCCTGAGTCTGGGTTGCTACTTGATGTGTCAACTGAAAATTAAAAAAAAAAAATAATCACTCTCAAATAATGGATACTATTTATAAAATTATGAACAAAAAACAAATAATTTCAAAACTGATTCTGCACTCAAATATCAAACATGCTATCATCGGTTAGCATGCCATACTTACAAAACTGTTGTTAATTACATGACATGCTATTAGCAACCCAACTCACAATGCACATAATTTGCTAAATTCTATAAAAGAACTCAATTATTCATGCTACTTACACCTGAATAAACAGCTATAAATAATACATTTGAATATGCAGCTAAGGTAAAATTAGGATATTTTCCTTAAAGAGACATACTGTCAAGTATCTGTACTAGAACACAGCTGCACATAAAATCTGATACTGTAATTGAACATACAACTCAAGTAAAACAGGTTTGCTCCTAAAAAGTAACTAAAAATAAAGTAACAATCAAGGGGAAGCCAATAAAACTAGCTTACAAGTTAAATCAGTTACACCCACTGGACTTCATTATGATCAATGAGGGAAGCAATTGACATAAACAGCCTATCAATATATGTGTGACTGTTAAAAACTCAAAACATAGCTTTCAGAACTTCAAGACCCTGACAGACAATCTTTTGGAAGGATAGATTAAACGTAAGTCAAGTTACTTGTAACACCTTCTCTTTTCAATGATTACGTTGTAGTACCAATGGAATGCAACAATATGACATTCAGTAATGTGGCATGTATAAGAAAATGATCACTTCCTTTAACAGAATAACCAAAGTGAAGGCAGGGATACAGGCAGGTCTTCATTTATGCAGTTTCTTTTTGTGTGATTTCACCTTAATGTGACTTCAAAATTTAGACCACTTTTTGAATGTACCTGAGAATTTTTGGTTTAACACAATTTGGCACAGACGACCTGTGGCTGCACTTATCTCCTGCAGGAGACTTGCATAAAGTGACATCCCTGTAAGCTGTCACATGTGTGGATTGATTGTGCTGGTGATTCACTCAGCTCATTTAGTTTCTTCTTCAACAGCATCAGCTTTTCTTGCCAACATTAAGTGAGAAGTGTAAAGCTACATCACTTAGTGCACTCCAAGTAAAAAATCACCAAAAGATGGTCAGCTATGAAGAGAATTTAGACTTCATAAGCCAACCTGAAGGTGAACACACTGTTGGTATACATTGTTATGTCAAACTCACTCAAAGTAGTGTGCGTACATTTTGGGTAATGCTGATAGAACTAAAAAAGTACTAAGTGTTTAGATAACATTAAATACCAACAATCTGAAACAGGGATTGTTGTTTTTGTAGCAAGACTACTGCAGTCCTATCAGAATGAAATGTACCAAGAAATGTGGATGTTTATTACTGTATCAGAAATAAATAATAATATTGCACAGAAATGGATATATACTGTATATACAGTACATACATGGTTTACAGTCCATTATGTCCACCACCAAGTCTTACACTATATTGGATGAGGATGTCAATCCTCTAGCCCCCCTACCCTTAAATACACAGTTGTAAACAGGAAGTCTGTGTTCAATTTGTTCAATGTTTTTCAGGAATGTAACCACAGCATAACAGAAGACCTGCCTGTATATCTCATAATTTACTGTTACATATGAGAATTGTGTGCAGGTAAATGCCCTTATTTAATAAATACTATTTAACAATGACTATCAAGAATATATGTCAATGCACATATTACATGCATCTAATGCAAGTATATGTTCACCTATTACAAGTTAACATGTTGAACAATACTAACAAGGGATGAGACAAGACTTTTCACATATCAGTTCTTCCAGGATGTGATGCACAACTACGTATGTGGTTGCAAATGATGCCAAGACGGCAGAGTGGCCATGAAATGTTGGTAACCAATGCCTGAGAGACAATGTCACATCACTGAAAAACTGATACCTCATCCACACCACCGTGCAAGCTGACAAACTCATAAAACATTCCAGCTTCAAACTTCAGATCATTTTATGCACTCAGTCCATTAAAACCACCTTCACTTATATAAGGCAAAAACATTCCACTACGAGAACAATAAATAACACTACTGGTACATAATGTTAGCCTTTCATTGTTCAGTTTTCTCTCCAGCACTTCAGTCTTCTCTCAGTGACCTACATCAAGTTGTTTTATAGATAAATATTTAGGGGGAGGAGCAGAAGATAAAGAGAAAGTAATTCTGTCCTGAATAATTTTGTATGTGCAGTCTTCATTCAGCCTCAAATCCAGGTTCACTTTTTATAACAATTCTGAATTTTCAAAATCACCAATATATTACTTTACATGAACATTATAAAAGTCTACATTAAGTCAATTTACTCTAAGCAGCACACATTTTGCACAGCCTACCTCTTCTATAGCTCCGAAGTTCTATAGTTTTGAAGTTTCTGAATAAACTGAGAAGGTAAAATTTCACCTTCATGTGTATATACTAATCAAGTTCTTTCTTCAGCATTTCAAAGTTAAAAAATTTACCCTGCCACTATACTCAGTGTACTTCCCCAATGCACAGTCTAAACCTGATGGGAAGATGCCCCCATGCAGTAAGCATTAAAGTAGGAACAGAATGCAGGTCAATCACCCTGTATCAGTTTGATGTTCTACTGCCTTTCAACTTAAGAACCACAACCTTTCACCTCCACTGAGGGTACATGAGCACAGTCCGGTCTCCTATTTATACACTGTATGAGACACAGCTGTAATTCACAAGTAACAACAGCAATAACTGATACGTCCATTAGTTCTTAAGTAATTACCAAATTCTTACTCATTCTTTGGACAAAAATATAAATTGAAACACTCTAGTGTGAACAAAATATGAAATTTTAACAGCTGTTACTGGGTCACAATGGCTCTACACCGCCACCAAAAGTAATGCATCGCGTACTTGCTAGTTGTGACTTCCTCTTCAGTGTGCTGAGGTGACGATCTTTATGCCTTGCCATGGGACTATTGCGATGGTTGTTCATCACTCTTTGCTTGAGGCGTACCTTCAGAAGGTTCGGCTCGGATGCTGCATGATGTAAAATTATGACAGGAGGGCACAAGGAAAAGGAAGAGACATATTGAAAGTTAGAGCTACCTCTTTGCATCAGAACTACTTTGATCAAACTCATAAAAAAAGTTAATTTTAAAAACATCCACTTTTACAAAGCAAATTTCCAACCAAACGTTCAAAACAGGTTACTCGGAAAGTGCCCACTTATCTCAGGCAGTTTCGGTATCTACTCATGAAGAATGCATCTGGAATAAGAGAGTGCATATACCAGCCAAGTAAATGGCTCTTCCCCATGTATATTATCTGTATTTGGTTTGTGTGGTTAGACAGCACTTTCATCAGAAACTGCTGTAAAGAAATGCAAATGTTAATCCACCTTCAGTTACTTTGGATTAGCCTATGTGGTCCTACAACTCAGCAGTAACTTCAAACTGTCTCATTTCAACACACACAGTAAGCAGGTGGAGATATTTTTAAGACAAGAAGGCCTCACAAATGCTGTTGTAAGCATACCTTACTTTCAAAAAGGAAGACTGCTTATCCGTTCTATTATGAACTATATACTGTCTGGGTGTATGTGTACACTGTACACACATACATCCATATGTCCATCTATCTGTCTGTCTGTCTGTCTATCCATCCATCTAATTAACTCCACTAAACAAATCCTTCATAAGAAGCTGACGGTTGGCCAGCTGGTCAAGAAATTTCCTGCCCTTACAGTCCTCATGTTAATATTAACTACCTTTCTTACATTTAAATTAAAAGCTTCCTTCATAGGTCATCTTTTTACAAAGTGGCAAGCAGTAGAGTGCCAGCATTTCCTTATGAAAGGAAGACACAAAACAGCAAAAGGATTGATTTTTTCTGCTACTAACAGTTACTGCAGGTGAGGCTAACTCTGGCATTAAAAATCAACAAACACTCAGCCAGGAATTATTTTCAAGACTGAACTGTTTAATTCAAAATATTCAGAGGAAAATTTACAGGTACTTTCAGAGTAACGGTGCACCTCCATTCTATTCACTTTATTTAAACACGTAATGGGTAAAGATAAAGCATAATGTGTGCAATTTCATATAAGAGTTTGATCATCAATGGTCATACATGCTATTATTAAAACACAACACACAATTAAGCAAAACCAACTCACAGGCAATTAATAATTTTACAGACACAATTATCAAACTTTTGTTAATGCAGCTTATTATGTAACTGATGTGCATACCACAACAGAAACCTCAACATACCTAGATACAAATGTCAGTATTATTCATTCACTAATGACATTCATGAACAAGAACGCATGATGCCCAAGCAGAACACAGAATACTGGCACTCTGCATTCCATAATACACGAGCATAGGGCAGTTTCTGTTTCTAGATTTAAAGTACAAATTCAAAGGTGCCTACTGAGCTCTTTCTTCCTCAAACCTTGTGGACAGTGATATATGTTGTCCTAAATGATCAGAATCACATACGTACGGTCATAACATCCCCAACTTTTTATGTAGCAGCTGTGACGATACAATCGTCTGGTTCATTTCAGCAATGTCAATAAACCAGCTAAGATTACCATCACACTGTCTTTTACACAGTTTATAAATGGGGCACCTTCTGTGAAAAATAACAACCAGTGCATTACACTGATAAAAACAAGGTAATGCGTTGAAGAATTAATGGCCATAAGATAATGATGTTCTAACATATAGGGCTCTTAACATAAACCGATTTTTTTGGCTTCTCATCTTGTTAGAAAGCCACACCGCTACTACAACAAGACATAAAATTCTCTTCAGATTTAACTGTATTACAAAAGATACTTCAAATCTTCATGACTCTACAGCCTGCTGATCTTACTTCCTCTTAGAATGGGGTGTGCTGCCACAAAGTGATGCCAATTAAAACACCAAATGTAAGAAAAGGTCATATTTCCTGAACTGGATAATGCGCTACACTGCAGTTTTGCTCACCAGTTTTCCTGAGAGGAAAGTCATCATCGAACTTGGCCATCATGGGCTGCAGCCGATACGAGTGTGCAGCTCCAGTTACTGGGTTGATACTTGTTGCTGTGGAACTTGCATCACTCCCCTGTGGGGCCTGCACTACACTCCTGCTGAACAGAAACAAGTGCCTCATTTACAACTTTATATTTGCATGTCAAAAGCACAGACAACAATAAACATCCATTCTTCTCCTTCTTCTGGAATGTTATGCAGTGTCCATTACCACCAGTTACTGCCATTTTGGAGAAACACCTGCCTCCAACTTTAGGGTGAAGCAGTCTGAACTGCTTAACCCTGAAAATGGAAGCAGACTGCTTGACAATGAGAATGGAGGTTATACCCATTCTAGCACTCAGCCGGTAGATATTCTCTTGGTTTCAGGAAATCTGAGTGTTTCCTCAGAGGAACAGACACACTTTTTAAATGATTCAAACAAAAGATAGCAAGTAATTCAGTCTACATCATGATAACTACTGTTTCCTTTTTTTTTTTAAATATATATTACAAACTGTCCAATATGATTTTCACAGGTTGTCTTATATTAATGTTCATGGCACCATAAAATTTGTCACTTAAAAAAAATTTCAGTTTCAAATGTCACTAGTATCCTGTTTAAGTAAAGTGAGTTTCTAATTATAAAATGTTTAAATTTGACTTCCTGAATTGGGATGATGCAAATTCTGACTTCACCCAACCAGGTCTCAATGGCTTCTTCCCACTGGCATGAGTACATGGCAGCTGATATCCCATTCAAATTTCTTCCTACTACTTGAATTTTCTCATGGTTCTCAATTGGCTGTTAAATGTTATTGTTTTCTAATAGGTCTCATAAGTTAAAAAGTTCTTAATTTTGTTTCATCATTGATTACTAATGACAAAATGTTGCCCCATACACACACACACACACCCTGCTGTGATGTGTATGAACCCCATATGAAAGTCCTACTGGTTTTTCTATGAAAAACGTGCATTCTATCCCACAAGATTTAAGACATGCAAAACAGTCAAAGTTAAAACTGCCACGACTCCAGGATGAATGAAATCCATTAATTTTCACATTGACAAACTTCAACAGCTACCAAGTCCCTTTTGCTACCCATTATGCACCCAGTCTATCTCCTTCTAAATATCCCTGTCTCACTTCATCTATTACACTCTAACACTGCTCTCCTATTGGCCCAATGTCCTAATTATCTGTCATTCGCTTACTCTCCTAATGCGTTAATCTCCCTCAGCACACCTATCTAATAAAATAAATTTATATCCAATATAGCCACTTTCTGTGCAGCAGTTATAAGGCACCATGTTCCTCTGATACACTCATAACTATTTACTGGCACACACTGTGTGAGATTCCAAAAGATCTGCAACATTATCAACACCACTGTCAAAACCTCAAATCTTGATAAATTTTACATTTCATTGTTCCCACAGCCTTTCCAAGGGAAGTAGCTTTTAAGTTATTCAGTTAGAAACTTCGCATTTTCAAGACAAAATAACATTACTACCCAAACAAAAGCATCTCACTCTTGTCTGTACCCTGCCATTTGATGGCACATCATAACGCACCAAGGTGTGGTACCCTCTCTCGTGTCCTAACAGCCAACAGTGACATCTCCACACTTGCACAGAAAATAAAAATTTAAGGCACATCTTCAAAAATCAATTCCTAGTTTACTAAACCAAACTTACACAGAGATTTATGTCTTGCTGTTAAAAATTAACACATCACACATTCTATATCTGGTTGCTTCACATTCTTCCTAGAACACATCAACATTTGAAAGGCTGACAATGCTGCACTATAATCAAATATTATGGATATGTAGCTGTAATTACTGGAAGAGGGAGGTGCAAATCTCCCCACTTAAGAAGAATGTGGTTTTGTGACAACTTCATTAGACAGTCCAAGTTTTCAGATGCAGAAACCATAACTTATCAATAATTAGCCTTTTAAAGACCCACATTCACATAAAAAAATGGCATGTAAGAAAACAACCCTAAAAATTAATTTTACACATTTAGGCAGCATGGAAATTTACTGCATTTTTAAGACATGCTGCACAATCTCTCTTTTGATTCCCACAAACTCATTTATTTTATAATTTTATCTTTTTCTGTTTTTTCATAAACCATGCACTGAAAATACCCACCTCGGTAGGCTTAAGACTTAAGCTTACTTTAGTAATAAAACCAGTTTTCATGAAACTCAGAAAAAATTACTGCAAAAGGATGTACACATTTGGGCAGACATACATAGCAACGCAGAATCAATTACTGTAACCACGTCAACTAATGTGATGGGCACAGACAGTGTACCAGTAACTCAGGAATTCTCAGTCCAGACAGTCTGACACTTCAGTGCCAGGAAGATTTAGTAACAGTGCTTTTAATACCATCCCATCTACAGGATATGATGAATTGCAATTTTCATAACATAAAACAAGTTTCTTTGGAATGTCTGTCACCCATTTTCATACAAATTTCAATGTGGCAAAATTCATGTCATCCTTAACCCTTTAAACGCCAAGTTAAATCCCATTTGCCATCTGCTGACATTATTAGGAGCTCACCATATTTTCCACATTAGCAGGATAAGGGTTAATGACTAGCTATGTTACCTTAATTAACCCCTGTTTGACAGCACTGCAACATGCAAAACTGTTGAATGGACATAAGGCATAGAACAGTTCTTCAATATTCCAATGTACTTGCTTTATCAGAGCCCCACACAGTATGAAGAGGATAGAGTTCATGAAATAATTTATTTACAATAGTGAGACAGAGTGCTAAACTTGCCGACTGGAACATACACATGGCAGTGATAAACATTTTTTCTGAAGCAGTGAAGCACAACACTGCACATCCTCCAAGAAGTTTGATTCCTCTTTTCACAACATTTTCATAGCTTTCTTTTCCTAGTCTCTGATATTTCTGTAATCATCCTTCACACTTAACAGCAGAAACATGCCAGCATATTTGATAACAACTGTTCAGATTTTGACTTCCAAGCTCCTTTATTACCTACCAATTATTAGTTCTAAACATTTTTCTTAGTAATTAACCAACTGATGCATGAAATTTTTGTTTTACAATAAGCTTATTTCATGCCTCTACATGTTTCGAGCACCATGTGCTCATCATCAGGAGGTCAAAATTGCATTATACAGCCTCTGGTATCATCACACCTATAGGTGTGCATTTTGTACATCAAGTTGGATAATTACTAAGATAAATATACTGAGATGCATGGTAAGCAGAATGTCAAAATTAGTTGTAAACACTTACAAAGAACACAAGCTTTTTATACACACATTCAATTATGTTTTTAGGCACCCTGTTACTGGCTATTTAAACTGTGCAAGGTTGGCACATGAAGTAAGTTTATGAGATGGGTTCTGGAAATAGACCGTCATGCCTCCCACCGAGTTTAAAACAAGCACACAGTTACCAAACAGACTGTTTACTATGTGAGTGAGACAGAAACTAAGTGATCTCTCTACATACTTTCATAACGGTAGTCTTCACCTGCTGGGTGCAGGGAGAACATTATGTACTTATTAACTCAACACAAATTTCCTCTCTGACTCATCATACCAAATTGGAATCTGTAATTATTTTCATGCCCAGCTCATGCTCCATATGAAGTGTCCCAATTCTTGGAAGTGACCTAGATTACATACCACATTCAGTTAAGTAAGTACATCAGTACCTGCAACTTAAATTTACTAGGTTTCCAGTCAGTAACAGATAAGAGGAGAATGGAGGAATCCCATGTCAAATATTATTCAGGTGATAAAATCAAGAAGGATTAGATGGGTAGGGTACATGGCACGTATGGGAAAGTGGAGAAGTGCTTTTGGGATATTGGTGGGGAAACCTGAAGGACAAAGACTACTTGAGAGACCTAGTCATAGATGGAAGAATATTAAACTGGATGTTCAATAGGCTGGGGGGGGGGGGGGCAAAAACCAAATTTATACGGCCCAAGGCGGGTTCCAAAAAGGGGAGGAATTTTTTCACACGGGGAAAACAAATGGGCTTCTCAAAAGGTCCTCTGCCCCTCC